>ERZ778516.2548-NODE-2548-length-12005-cov-4.673556_pt1 | contig 12005 bp, 10 predicted proteins | sample MGYA00510342_ERZ778516 | MGnify/ENA primary metagenome ERZ778516 (study PRJEB29527, sample SAMN07138961) | mouse gut metagenome | material: feces | host: mouse | place: China:Nanjing | collected 2016-01-25 ...
GATGGATATTACAGTTTCTAAAAATATGGATGGGGCTGGCGGGATTATTTTTAGAAAAGGAAGCCGTGTGCGCCGAATACAGTGCAGTGAACTTGAATCGTTTCCGCCGGAAGAAAAAGCGGAAAACTGGGGATGGGTGTTGTTGGAGAATATGGATACCGGGGAGTTCGGGTGGTATCAGGTGGCTTCCGCCTTAGAATGCTTTCTGCCGGATGGGAAAATAGTGGATTGTGGGGAAGTGTTTGACGGAATAAAGATGGCAAATTAAGTGCTAGGATTAAATAGGGGGTATGACAGGATGAAAATTCCCCCTTGACAATTCAGGGAAGATTGCTTAATATAATAGCATATTAAATCCGCAGATATGAAAAATGTAGTGCGAAAGAGGAGTACACCGCGCTTACTGGCAGAGAGGATGGCACCAGGCTGAAAGGCCGTCTCAGGAAAACGGTGGAAGGTAGCTTTCAAACAGAGCATCCGAGCGGAAATTCCGGGTAGGGTGCTACGGGAAGTCCCGTTACAGACAAGAGCTTTCTATATTTAGCCTGCGAAGCGTGTAAGAGGCAGCATTTTGCTGTGAATTAAGGTGGTACCACGGTCCTCCGTCCTTATGTGACGGAGGATTTTTTTATGCACACGGGCGAAAAAAGGAAATATGTGTCCGGCGCGCGAACTCGATTGCACAGACCCTTGCAGAGGAAATAACCGCTAAAACAGTACACAGACTGCGCAGAATTAGGGAAGATAACCCTTTCCTACCCCATTGCACAGCTCTGTATGGGGAAGTATACAAAAACAGCGGCGCACGGGGGCTACAGCGGGGGAGATAAAAGATACAGTGACACCCCTTATGGCAGCATTAAGCGTTTGTGGCGGGCAGGAAAGAGCGGGTTTTAAATGGATTATGTCTGATGAATCAGGAAAGGAAAGGTATCAATATGCAGAAGGAACTTGCAAAAAATTATGATCCTAAGGAGATTGAAGACCGGCTGTATGAAAAATGGGAAAGCAAAAAATATTTTCATGCGGAGCCGGACGAAACAAAGGAGCCGTTTACCATTGTGATTCCGCCGCCAAATATTACGGGGCAGCTTCATATGGGGCATGCGCTCGACAATACAATGCAGGATATCCTGGCGCGTTTTAAGAGGATGCAGGGCTACAACACCCTTTGGCAGCCAGGGACGGATCATGCGAGCATTGCGACCGAGGTTAAGATTATCGAGCATCTGAAAAAAGAGGGCATCGACAAAAAGGAACTCGGGCGCGAGGGATTTTTGAAGCGCGCGTGGGAGTGGAAGGAAGAGTACGGCGGACGCATTGTTAAACAGCTTAAAAAAATGGGCTCTTCCTGCGATTGGGACAGGGAGCGCTTCACGATGGATAAGGGCTGTTCGGAGGCGGTTGAGGAAGTATTTTGCAAAATGCATCGCAATGGTCTGATTTATAAGGGCTCCCGCATTATCAACTGGTGCCCGGTCTGCAAGACCTCAATCTCGGACGCGGAGGTGAATTATGAGGAGCAGTCAGGTCATTTCTGGCACATCAAATATCCAGTGGTCGGAACAGAAGAATTCCTTGAGTTTGCGACAACCCGTCCGGAAACAATGCTTGGCGATACGGCGGTGGCGGTGCATCCGGAGGATGAGCGCTATGCACATCTGGTAGGAAAGACGGTGAAGGTTCCGTTTGTTGACCGCGAGATTCCGATTGTTGCGGATGCCTATGTAGAGAAGGATTTCGGAACGGGAGTGGTGAAGATTACGCCGGCGCACGACCCGAACGATTTTGAGGTCGGAAAGCGCCATAACCTGCCGGAAATCAATATTATGAATGATGATGCAACCATCAACAAAAACGGCGGGAAATTCGCAGGGCTGGATCGCTATGAAGCGAGAAGGCAGATTGTGAAGGAGCTTGATAAGATGGGGCTTTTAGTCCGCATCGAGGATTACACCCACAATGTCGGCACGCACGATAGATGCGGCACAACGGTCGAGCCTCTTATCAAGCCGCAGTGGTTTGTGAAGATGGACGAACTGATTAAACCTGCGGTTTCGGCGGTAAAAAATAAGGAAGTAACGCTGATTCCGGAGCGCATGGAGAAGATTTACTATAACTGGACGGATAATATCAAGGACTGGTGTATTTCCAGACAGCTCTGGTGGGGACACCGCATCCCGGCGTACTACTGTGATGACTGTGGCGAGATCACGGTGGCAAAGACAGAGAATGCGCCTAAAGTTTGCCCGAAATGTGGCAGTGCGCATATCAGACAGGATGAGGATACACTTGACACCTGGTTTTCTTCCGCGCTGTGGCCTTTCTCGACTCTTGGCTGGCCAAAGCAGACTAAGGAGCTTAAATATTTCTACCCGACAAGTGTACTTGTAACGGGGTATGATATTATTTTCTTCTGGGTTATCCGCATGATTTTTTCCGGCTATGAGCAGATGGGTGAAAAGCCGTTTCAGACCGTGCTCTTCCATGGCCTGGTGCGCGACTCGCAGGGCAGGAAGATGAGCAAATCCTTAGGCAACGGCATCGACCCGCTCGAGGTAATTGACAAGTACGGTGCGGACGCGCTGCGCTTTACATTGATTACCGGGAACGCGCCGGGAAATGATATGCGCTTTTACTGGGAAAGGGTGGAGGCGAGCCGGAATTTTGCCAACAAGGTATGGAATGCTTCGCGCTTTATTATGATGAATATGGCGCAGATGAAGGAGCAGGGGCTTGATGCGGCGGTTGCCTTTGCCAAGGAGGAGGCACTTACTGATGCGGACCGCTGGATTCTGTCGAAGGCAAATGATCTGGTGCGCGATGTGACGGACAATCTGGAGCGCTTTGAGATGGGAATCGCGGCGGATAAGATATACAATTTTATCTGGGAAGAGTTCTGTGACTGGTATATCGAGATGGTAAAGCCGCGCCTGTACGGGGACGATGCTGCGACAAAAACAGCGGCGATCTATACGCTTCGCTGTGTGCTTACAACGGCGCTTAAACTTTTGCACCCGTATATGCCGTTTGTGACGGAGGAGATATTCTGCACACTGAAGGAAGCGGAGGGAACACTTGCAGAAAATGAATCCATCATGATTTCGGCATGGCCGAAATATGATGCGGGGCGGCATTTTGCGGATGAGGAGGAAGCGGTTGAACTGATGAAGGAAGCGGTGAAGGCCATCCGCAACGTGCGCACCGAAATGAATGTGCCGCCATCCCGCAAGGCAGCCGTATATATTGTTTCGGAGAGTGAGAAGGTGAGGAATATTTTTGCGGCGGGCAGGGTATTTTTCGCGCCGCTTGCCTATGCGGGCGAGGTGAAGATAATGGCGCAGCGGGAAGGGATTGATAATGATGCGGTTTCGGCGGTTATCAATCAGGCAGCGATCTATATGCCGTTTTCTGATCTTGTGGATATCGCAAAAGAAACCGAGCGCCTCACAAAGGAGAAAAACCGGCTTGAGGGCGAGATTAAGCGCGCGAGAGGAATGCTTGCAAACCCGAATTTCGTGAACAAGGCACCGGAGAAGAAACTGGCGGAGGAGAGGGAAAAGCTTGCTAAGTACACAGATATGCTTGCGCAGGTGACGGAGCGTCTTACGCATTTTACAAAGTAAATAGTTAAAAAAGCTCCCACTTTTATCTTGGGATGAACTGACCCTCAAACGTTAGACCAAAAATCTAACGTTTGGAGGTCGGTTTATTTTATGGCTAAATATAGCTTTGAGTTAAAGAAACGGGTAGTAGAGGCATATCTGCGGGGATTATCCTGTATGGGCGACAAATTGTTAAATCAAAATAAAATTAAAAAAATATTAATAAACAGTGGAAATTCCGGGCGTGTTGTAGTAAAATAAAATTAACAATTTGCTTTGCTGTAAAAGGAAAGGCGGGGGATAAATATGATGAGTTCGGAAATGGTAGAGTGGATAGAGAATGGTTCGAAAGTGATGATGAGTGAGAATTTGATGACGGCAGAGTTGTACTTATGCCCACCGCCGAACAATATGAAGTATGATGTGGACACAATTATACAGGTACTTGCCAAAAACGGGGTGAGGAGGGGCATCCGCGAGGAGAGAGTTAAAAAGATGCTCGAGGATGAGATTTATTTTGCCAAGGTGGTTGTGGCGTTTGGGCAGCCGCCGGAGGAGGGGCAGGAAGGACGTTTTGAGTTTTTATTTGACGTGGAAACAAACAAGAAGCCGAAAGTCCTGCCCGACGGTTCGGTTGATTACCGGACGATGACAAATATCCCGACGGTGAAGGAGGGAGCGATTATTGCCCGTTACATACCTGCGACACAGGGGAAGAACGGATGGGATCTGACCGGGCGGATTGTCGAGGCGAAAAACGGCAGGGATCTGCCGGAGATCAAGGGCAAGGGTTTTTGTACCTCGGAGGACAAGCGTACCTATATGGCGACGATCAGCGGCAGGATCGAGATGGAGAACAACCGGATCACGATCAAGAATTTCCTTGAGATCAATGAGGATGTAGATGTGCTGACCGGCGATATCGATTTTGACGGGGATGTCCTTGTACATGGAAGTGTGGTCAGCGGCAGAAAAATCCATGCGGGAGGGACTCTTACGGTACAGGGGGCGGTTGAGGGCTGCGAACTTTATGCGGGAAAAGATATCGTGCTTACCTGCGGGATGCAGGGCGGTGGGAGGGGAATTGTTTCCTGCAAGGGTTCGGTTTCCGGCAAGTTCTTTGAGCAGACCAAGATTATTGCGGGGAAGAATGTGAATGCGAACTCCGTTTTGAGCTGTTTTGTGGAGGCGGGGGAGGATATTGTTGTGGCTGGCAGGCACGGCGTGATACTCGGAGGTATTGTTTACGCCGGGCGGATGCTTGAGGCAACGACAGTCGGCAATGTCGCCGAGGTGCAGTCCGAGTTGATTGCGGGCAAGGCTGACGAGCTAGAGCGGACACTGCAAAAGCTTGAGGTGGATTACAAGGAATTGTCCGACCAGCTCGAGAAGACAAAGCAGGTGCTCACGCTTTTGCAGGTGCCTAAGGATCCTAAGCAGGAACCCCGCCAGAACCAGGAGCGGCGCATGCAGGTGACGCGTTTTAAGATTTCGCTTGACAGCCAGATGAACGAGAATCTACAGAAGCGCCAGAGGCTGCTTGAGAAGCTCGAGCTTGCGCGGGAGGCAAAGATTGTTATCCGGCAATGTGCCTATCCCGGCACGCGTGTGCGCATGAACGGCGTGCAGTACCAGTTCAAGGAAGTGCTAAACGGTGTGACGCTCAAAAAGAAGGATAATGAAATACGACTTTATTCGAATTAGGGCTGCTGGGATATAATAAAAAATGACGGTATTGTTACTTTTTAAGGAAATCGGTCGGGAAATATGAAATTTGCCCGGCCGATTTTTGTGCAAAGACTTGATTTTTTATGGGAAAAACGGTATATTTATAAAATGTATTTGTAAGAGTGTGGGGATTGCCTGTATATTGTCTGGCAGAGGAAAGGATGGGCGATATGATAAATTTTGAGAAAGAACTGGCGGCTTACCAGCCGAGCCTGGAGGTCGATGAGGCGGAGGAAGCAATATATAATAACGACCTGACGGATATTTCTGATATTCTGGATAAGATATTAAAAGACAGGAAGAACCAGGCGGCGGACTGAAAAAAAGATAAGGAAATGGGGAAAAAACATGATTTGTCCACGTTGCGGCAATCCGACCAGGGAAACGCTTACATACTGTGCTTCCTGCGGGGCGGAGCTGACGGTATACCGGAAGATAATCAAAACTTCAAATATATACTATAACAGAGGGCTTGCCCGCGCGAATGTGCGTGATCTTAGCGGGGCAGTCCAGATGCTGAAAAAAAGTCTTGAGATGAACAAGCGCAATACAAGGGCGAGGAATTTGCTGGGGCTTGTCTATTTTGAGATGGGGGAAACGGTGGCGGCTTTAGGTGAGTGGGTGGTCAGCAAGTATTTCCAGCCGGAGAATAACTGTGCGGATGATTATATGGAGCGCATTCAGGGAAGCCCTGCAAAGTTTGACGCGATGAACCAGGCGATAAAGAAATATAATATTGCGCTTGAGGCGGCGAAACAGGGCGGGGATGATATGGCGATCCTCCAGTTGAAAAAGGTGGTCAGCCTGCATCCAAATTTTATCCGGGCAAGGCAGCTTCTGGCGCTTTTGTATCTTCATACCGGACAGAAGGAGAGAGCGAAAAAACATCTGTTATACGCGGCGCAGATCGATGTGGCAAATACTACTACATTGCGCTACTTAAAGGAAGTCAGTGCGCCCGCCACAGCCCAGAAGGAAGCGGGGCAGACGGGTGAGAATGAGCTTGCCATAGAGAATACGGGCGATGGGATGCGGCTTTCCACTGCGGGGAACTACAGCGAGGATAAACCGAATGTTATGGCATGGATTACGCTGGTGGTAGGGACGATTATGGGGGTTTTGGTAACATTTATTTTGATTGTTCCGACCGCGCAGAAAAATATCCGCGCCGAGTTTGAGAAAAACCAGCTTGACTACAGCAGTGAACTGCGCATTAAGGAGGCGGCGGTCACGTCGCTTGAGAAGGAAGCCGAGCTTTGGAAGGGGAAGTACGAGGAAGTTTCAAAACAGCTCTCGGAGGTTGTGATACCGGAGTATGATACCGGGATGTATGATGATTTGTTCCTTGCTGTGCAGGCTTATCTGGCGGTGGCGGCGAAGGAGGAGCCGACAGATGCAGAACTTATCGATCTTGCAGGAGAGTTGGTGAAACTTGATATCGCCCGGATGGAGAATGCGGATGCGAAGAAGCTGGTTGAAAAGATGCAGGGGGAAATATTTGGGCGTGCTGCGGAACCTGCCTACGCGCTTGGGCGGCAGGCGCATGATGACGGCGATTATGAGCAGGCGGCGGTATATTTGCAGGCAGCTTGTGATTATGGGCTGCGGAGCGATTCCTGTTACTACTATCTTGGAAAATCTTACCAGTTGATGGAGGCAAACGAGCAGGCAGCAGAATATTATCGGCGGCTTTTGGCGGAGTTCCCTTCCTCATCCCTTGCCAGCTATACAAGGACAAGGCTTGGGGAAATGGGATTTGAGGAATAGGGGATATATCGCGGATTGAAAAGAGTAATCTGAAAGGACACAGGGAAAAGAAAATAAGGCACCACAGGAAGAGAGGACGGCATCATGCCGGCCTCTTTTCTTTTCATTCGACATAATCGAACATATTATTTTCTGTAGAAAGGGGTATTGTTATGGAGCGTGTGTTAAAGGGACGGACAGCAGGGTATGAGCTTTGTGGGAATGTGTTGGTTATAGTGCCGTTTAAGGAGCTTGACCATTGCTGTGCGGTGGATGTGAGGGAGGAGGCGGATTCCCTTATTGAAAAGAGCGGCGCACTGCATCTTCTTTTTGATTTTTCGGAAATCAGTTTTATGGACAGTTCGGGTATCGGGGTGGTTATGGGAAGGTATAAGAAGGTGATTTTTCAGGGGGGTAATATCGCGTGTTGCGGGGTCGGGACGGAGATTGACCGGATTTTGACTTTGTCGGGGCTGTACCGGATTATGCCGCGTTTTGAGGAGCGGCGGGAGGCGGTTCTTGCTCTGAGTGGGAGAAATGCAGGCAAGCAGACAGAGGGAAAGGATGTTTGTGGGGAGGCGGATGCTTTATAGTGGTGTTACCCCTTTGGTGGGCTGCGCTTTTAAAGTGAAAAGGGAGAGATAAAAGGAGGATGAGAAAATGGAGCAGGTTCAGGGCGTAATCAGTGTTGCGGGAAGAAGACAGGTACTAAAGCCAGAGGAATGTTACAGCGGGTTTAAGTGCGCTGTTAAGGAGGAGGATGGACTGGGCTGTGAGGCAGGGGAGAACTGTGTATGTTTGCAGTTTGCCGCGCATTCAAAAAATGAGAGTTTTGCGCGCATGGTTGCGGCGGCATATGTAGCGCAGCTTAACCCGACGCTTGAAGAACTCGCGGATATTAAGACCGCAGTGTCGGAGGCGGTGACGAATGCGGTGATTCACGGTTATGGGGATGGGGATGGAGTGATTTGTATGCGCTTTGATATTGCGGGAAGTGAAATATGTATTGAGGTTGAGGATTGGGGGATGGGTATAGCGGATATAATGGCGGCGATGGAGCCGATGTATACGACAAGACCGGATATGGAGCGCTCCGGTATGGGGTTTGCTTTTATGGAAGCTTTTATGGATGAGCTTGAGGTGCATTCGCTGAAGAATTGCGGTACATTTGTGCGTATGCGCAAGAAAATCGGCGGGGGAGCGTCGGCTTTGGAGGGTGAAAGTCCGGCATAGTAAGATAAGGAGGCTGCCTGTGGATCAGAGTTTGTTGCTGATGCGGTGTAAACAGGGGGATAAAGCGGCGAGGGAACAGATGATTACGGAGAATATCGGGCTGGTGTGGAGTATTGTACGCCGGTTCTTAGGGCGCGGGTATGAAGCGGACGACCTGTTCCAGATTGGTTGTATCGGCTTGATGAAGGCGATTGATAAGTTCGACCTGAATTATGATGTGCAGTTTTCCACCTATGCCGTGCCGATGATTACAGGCGAAATCAGGCGTTTTTTGCGGGATGACGGGCTGGTGAAGGTGTCGCGCACAATGAAGGAGAATGCTTTTAAGATACGCCAGGCATGTGAGGTCTTAGAACGTAGACTCGGGCGTGAGGCAACTTTGGATGAGATTGCAGCCGCGACGGAACTTAAACGCGAGGATATTGTTATGGCGATGGAGGCGGGTGCGGAGGTGGACTCCATCTATCGCACGGTTTACCAGGGGGATGGCAGCGAGATTTATATGGTTGACCAGATTGTGCAGGGGGCAGGAGGTGGAACCGGGAGGCTTTCCGGTGCCGGTGAAAGCGGCGATGTGGAGAAGGAAAAATTACTTGACCATATGTTGCTTTCCGGTCTGTTAAAAAGCCTTCCGGAGTCCGAACAACTCCTTTTGAAAATGCGCTATTTTGAGGAGCGCACACAGAATGAAGTGGCAGCAAGGCTCGGGATCAGCCAGGTGCAGGTATCAAGGCTGGAGAAAAAAATCCTGTTAAAATTGCGTGCCCAGTGTGAAAAGATCTGATATTTGAGGAATGACGGGTGTTTTATGTGCCATCTTTAAAGCTTAACGAATCCAGAAAGTACCTGACATAAGCAAAAAGCCCGGCAGATTTTCGCGCATCAGTTGCCAGAAGCCGATGCCGCGCAGGGCGTACTCGTTTACCAGCGCGAATTTTGCCTGGTAACTCCTTACATCCTCGAACCAGACTTCGTGGGAAATCCCGTCTTTTTCGTAGGTGTACCACGGACTTTTTGCAGTTTCGTCAAACTGGATAACGGCACCGTTTTCAACAGCGCGCTCCCTTGCAGCTATGTTTCCGATGGAAGTGGCGCGCGTGGTGCCTGAAACATAGGGAAGAGGCCAGTCGTAGCCGTAGTTCGGTATTCCAAGGTCGATTTTTGCTGCCGGGATGCGGGTGAGGGCGTACTCGACAACACGGCGGACTTTATCGACGGGGGCGACAGCCATGGGGACGCTGTAGGTATAGCCCCACTCATACGTCATCAACAACACCGAATCCGCCGCCTCTCCAAGCAGTGCGTAATCCTTCCCCTCATATAAAACCCCTTTCTGGTCATCCGAAGTTTTTGGCGCGAGTGCTACGGAAACAGGGAAACCGAGCGCATTGATAGAACGGCGTACCGTGGCTACAAATTCGGCGAAGGCAATGCGGTCTGTTGGCAGAATATATTCAAAATCAATATCAACCCCTTCAAACCCGCGCGAGGTAATCTGGACTCCAAGTTCTTCCGTTAGGCGTGCGATGGCTTCCGGATTGTGTACAAGAGCGGTAATCAAGTTGTTGTTGAATGTGCCGGAAGCGTCGATTGGTGTGAGCGTAAGAACCGGGCGTGTTCCGTAACTTTGTGCAAGGTCAATCAAGAAGGTATCGTCAAGGTGAGGTGGAATTAAAGCGCCATCCGTGGTAAACCCGTAGGAAAAGATGGAGAGAGCGCCCATAAAGGGCAGGGACTGGCGCAGGATTTCCTGGTTGATATGTGGATAGGCATAGCCATTTGTATAGATAGCCTGTCTTTCGGCGTTTCCGTCGTAGGAGATTAACAGGGCTTCCCCAACTGCAAGGCGGTACGGGTAAGTAAGCTGGTTGTTATAGAGTATGGAGGAAAGCGGTGCGCCGGTAAGTGCGGCAATTGAATCGATGGTATCCCCCGGTTTTACAATATAGATTTCCATAATATCCTCCTTCTTGGTACAGGACTTGGCTGATTTCTTTTAACGCAGAATAACAGTTATTAGATTATATGGAAATAATTGGGTATATGTTACATAAGAGTTGAAAAAGTAAAAATCGACTAGGTAAGGATATTGAGAAAATAAGGGGGATATGGTATACTTTACAGGGTGTACCCTTGGAATCCTCTTTTTTGGCGTGCAGGAAAAAACTGAAACCGGATTTTAAAGGGCATATTGATAAGATTCTGGGTCACAGGAGGGACGGGTATGAGAAAGAAAAGATTCCACGCCGCTTTGCTTGCCGGAGCCATTACCGCCTTTGGTCTATGCGGCTGTGGCAATGGGGATGCAAAGCTGCAGGAAGAGGTGTCGGGGGAGTTTGAGCAGACAGATAAAGGCGGGGTGGTTTCGCTTACCCTTTGGGGGGCGGAGGAAGATGCGAAATTGTTGGATGAGTTGGTTGAGGGATTTAAAAGCAGTTATTCCCAGCAGACATTTGAGATTACTGTGGAATACCAGGGGGAATCAAACTGTAAGAACGCTTTGTTTGGGAGGCTTACAGACGGGCCGGATGTGTTTACATTTGCGGACGACCAGCTCCGCGTTATGGTGGCGGCGGGCGTGTTGGCTCCGGTGAAGGATGCGGGTGCTGTCAGGGAGAATAATATTGAAGCTGCCTGTGAGGCTGCCTCGGTTAATGGTGTATTGTACGCGTATCCCATGACGGCGGATAATGGTTATTTCCTTTATTATAATAAGGCATATCTTGGCGAAGAAGATATCGGGACAATGGATGATATTTTGAGAGTTGCCAGGGCAAACGGAAAGAAGTTTGTGATGGACTGGAGTTCTGGCTGGTATCTCTATAGTTTTTTTGGGGAAACAGGGCTTACGGTTGGTCTTAGCGGGGATGGTGTATCAAATGCATGCAACTGGAATGCGTCTGATACGGAGATTACCGGGATGGATGTTGCAGAGGGAATGCTTGCAATTGTGGGCAGCGGTGCGCTGAAAGCATCCGGTGTATTTGCCGATGAGGTAAAGAATGGAACGGCGATCGCAGGTGTTTCCGGCGTGTGGGATTCCAATCTGGTAGCTGAAACCTGGGGGGAAAATTATGGTGCAGCAAAACTTCCCACTTATACCTGCGGAGGTAAGCAGGTGCAGATGTCCTCTTTCGCAGGTTATAAAATGGTGGGTGTAAATGCCTATTCCAAATATGGGGAGTGGGCGCAGAAGTTGGCAGATTATATAACAAATGAGGAAAGCCAGACTCTGCGCTTTGTGCAGAGGGGACAGGGACCATCCAATATCAAGGCATCTTCCAAGGAGGAGATTGCCACTTCCCCGGCAATAAAAGCCATCCTTGCCCAGTCAGAGTTTTCAAGCCTCCAGTCCATCGGCGGAAGTTACTGGACACCCGCACAGGAATTTGGGGAGCTTATGGCCGCCGGGAACCCAGAGGGGCGAAGCCTTCAGGATATCCTTGACGAACTGGTAAAAGGAATCACGTCGCTTTATTAAATAAATGGGGATTTGCGGAACTTAAAAAACAGCAAATACCCGGACAGTCCCCCCAGAGGGATTTATGGGAGCGGAGCGGACAGAAAATGCCTCTGGGGAATATGGGGGGATGGAAGGGGATTTGCGGAACTTAAAAAACAGCAAATACCCGGACAGCCCCCCCAGAGGGATTTATGGGAGCGGAGCGGACAGAAAATGCCTCTGGGGAATAT
>ERZ778516.2552-NODE-2552-length-11994-cov-5.583131_pt1 | contig 11994 bp, 9 predicted proteins | sample MGYA00510342_ERZ778516 | MGnify/ENA primary metagenome ERZ778516 (study PRJEB29527, sample SAMN07138961) | mouse gut metagenome | material: feces | host: mouse | place: China:Nanjing | collected 2016-01-25 ...
TATTCCTTCAGTAAATCATTATCTCTGCCCGGAGAAAGAATCGGATATCTTGTGATTCCTTCAGAAATTTCAGATTTTGAAAGAGTCTATAATGCGGCAGCGATTGCAACAAGAATTCTTGGTTATGTAAATGCACCTTCTCTTATGCAGCGGGCAGTTGCAAGAGCCATTCATGAACAGACAGATATTTTATATTATGACAGAAACAGAAAAACATTATATGATATGCTGACCAAGCTTGGTTTTGAATGCGTAAAACCTGAGGGCGCATTTTATCTGTGGATGAAAACGCCAACAAAAGAAGAAAACGAATTTTGTACAATGGCAAAGGAGCTTCATCTTATGCTGGTGCCGGGTTCTTCCTTTCAATGTCCGGGATATGTAAGAATTGCCTACTGTGTATCTTATGAAACCATTCTTCGTTCAGAAAAAGCATGGGAAAAGCTTGCAGAAAAATGTCAGGAAATAAAATAGTATAAGAGGAGAAATATTATGCGTGAATGGGAAAAGAATATCAGAAAAACAGTTCCCTATGTGGCAGGAGAGCAGCCGGATAAATTGGATATGATAAAATTAAATACAAATGAATGTCCGTATCCACCTGCACCGGAGGTTGAAAAAATAATAAAAGAAACAGATATCGATAAATTCCGGCTGTATCCGGACCCTGAGGCTTCAGAGCTTACAGAAGCACTGGCAGAGTTTTATCAGGTAGAACCGGATATGATTTTTGTAGGTGTCGGTTCAGATGATGTAATTGCAAATGCCTTTCTTACCTTTTTTAATTCAGAAAAGCCGGTTCTTTTTCCGGATATTACATATTCCTTTTATCCGGTATGGGCAGAGCTTTATAAAATAAAATATAAAACTCTTCCTTTGGATAAAAATTTCAGAATAAAAAAAGAAGATTATTATATGGAAAACGGTGGAATTATTTTTCCAAATCCAAATGCTCCAACTGGCCTGTATGAAGAATCAGATATGATTGAAGATATTTTAAAGCATAATCAGAAATCAGTAGTTATGATAGATGAAGCGTATATTGATTTTGGCGGAGAATCCTCATTAAAATTTATTTCTCAATATGAAAATCTGCTGGTAATCCAGACTTTTTCAAAATCACGTTCCATGGCGGGAATGCGTATTGGATTTGCTGTTGGAAACAGAGATTTGATACGTGCGATGAAGGATGTAAAATATTCAATTAATTCTTATACTATGAATCGAACGGCAATTCTGGCAGGTACGGCATCTGTAAAAAATCGGGATTATTTTGATTCTGTGACAAAAAAAATAATCAATACAAGAGAAAAAACAAAAAAAAGACTTTCAGAACTGGGATTTACCTTTCCGGATTCAAAAGCAAATTTTATTTTTGCAACACATAAATCTCTTGATATTACAGATTTATTTGAGTATTTAAGAAGCAGAAATATTTATGTGAGACATTGGGATAATCCGCAAATCAGGGATTACATAAGAATTACAATCGGCACAGAGGAGGAGATGGAAAGATTGCTTGAGGAAATTCAAAATTATAAGGAGGCAGCATGTTAATTAGAATATTTGGAGGATTTTTAATGGCACTGGCGGACAGCGTACCGGGAGTATCGGGAGGAACAGTTGCGTTTATTATAGGTATTTATGATGAATTTATTACCTCGTTAAATAATATTGTTTCCCGCGACAAAGAAAAAAGAATGTCGGCCATTCGTTTTCTGATTAAAATGGGAAGTGGATGGATTATCGGTATGGCGATGGCAGCACTTTTTATTAATGCGGTATTTGAAAAAAATATATATCAGATAAGCTCTCTGTTTCTTGGATTTGTTTTATTTGCAATTCCGGTAATTATCTCGGAAGAAAAAAATTCTTTTCTGGGAAATTATAAAAATATTATTTTTACAGTTTTAGGTGCTGCTCTGGTATGTGTGATTACGTATCTTTCTGATTATATTACTGGCGATGGTGCCAGTCTGGCGTTTGGAGAGTTTGGTGTGCTGGGCGGAATTTTATTATTTATTTGTGGAATGTGTGCGATTTCAGCCATGGTACTTCCGGGTATATCAGGCTCCACACTTATGCTGGTATTTGGATTTTATCAGGCAATTATGACCGGAATCGCAGGTTTTCTTCATATGGAATTAAAATATTTTGTGGGATTATGTATTTTTGGATTTGGCTGTATTGCCGGTATCTGTACATCTGTAAAAGGACTGAAATATCTGCTGTCAAAGCATCGTTCCGCCATAATGTATTTTATTATTGGTATGATGATAGGCTCCTTTTATGCAATTGTAATGGGACCAAAAAGTCTTGATACACCAAAACCGGCACTTTCTTTTGATACATTTCATATTATATATTTTATAGCAGGCGGAATAGTAATTACGGGAATACAGGTTTTAAAAAAAGTATTAAATAGGGATTCATAAAACAAGGTCAACGAAATAAAATAATATAAACAGAATAAGGTGAGATAAATCAGAATAAAGGATAAGTTAAAATGAAGGATGGCAAAATTATTATTGGAATAATTATTTTATTTTCCGCATACCTGTTCTGCCGCTGGATGCTGAAAATTATGAAATTAAAACCAAACGAAGCAGACCGGACGATTGATGAAATTGATAAAATGAGCGGCGGGGAATTTGAATTGTTTACGGCTGCTGTTTTGAAAGGCTGTGGTTTTGTAATTGAAGAAATAACAAAAGCCACAGGCGATTATGGAGCTGATATTATTGTAAGCTTTGCTCAGATAAGAATTGCAGTCCAGTGTAAAAGATACAGCCATCCAGTTGGAGTAAAGGCAGTTCAGGAAGTAATTTCAGCAATGAAACATTATGACTGTGAGGAAGCAATTGTAATTACAAATAATTATTTTACAAATCAGGCGGAGGTACTTGCTGAAGATAATGAAGTAGTTTCTTTATGGGATAGAAATAAATTAATTCAGATGAGAAATCAGGCAATAAAATAAAAATATTTACTTAAATTTAAATAAAAGACTTGAAAATAAATTACACTTATGGTATTTTATCAGTATCAATTATATTTTATATAAATTCGCAAAGCAATTTTCCGTTAAATAAAATATAATTCAAATATTATAATTGATATGGAAGGAGATTATGTTTATGCCAAGAGGAAGAAAGGCAAAAGCCACAGAAGAAAAAAAAGCTGATGTGATTGTTACTGAAGAAGTAAATGAAAATGTTGCTGCTGAAGCTGTTGAGACAGAAGAAGTAAAAGAAGAAACAACAGAGGCTGAAGTTTCTGTACAGGAAGAAGAATCTGTTCCAAAAAAGAGAGGCAGAAAACCTAATACTGCAAAAGCTGAGCCAAAGGAAACTCCAAAGAAGAGAGGCAGAAAGCCTGCGGCTGAGAAGGCAGAGGTAAAAGAAACAGCACCAAAAGAGGCCGAGGCAAATATTGTACTTCAGTTTGATTTTGGCGAATTTGTATCAAAAGACCTTGTCGAAAAATGCAAACAGGCATACAAAGCAGAGAACAAAACAAAAATAAAGTCAATTGATATTTATGTAAAGCCTAGCGATAAAAAAGCATATTATGTGGTAAATGATAAATCTGCTGGCTATGTAGATTTGGAAAATTAACAGCAGAAAAAGGCCGGGGAAACCTTGGTCTTTTTTTCTGCTGTCTTTAACCGCAGAAGGCAGGAGGTTATTGTGAAAAATCTATTTATCTATCTAAAAAATTATAAAAAAGAAACTATATTAGCTCCATTATTTAAAATGCTGGAAGCAACATTTGAGCTGTTTGTCCCGCTGGTAATGGCAGCTATTATTGATACTGGTATTGCAAAAAAAGATGAAACATATATTTTTTCCATGTCGGGAGTATTAATTGCACTGGGACTGATAGGACTGGTTTGTTCTATTACTGCACAATATTTTTCTGCAAAGGCAGCATGTGGATTTGCAGCCAGAATAAAAGAAGTGCTGTTTGATAAAATGCAGCGCATGTCATATACGCAGATGGACCAGACAGGCGCATCGACTATGATTAACCGTATGACCACAGATGTTAATCAGGTACAGACAGGGATAAATATGGTATTAAGACTGTTTTTACGCTCTCCGTTTATTGTTTTCGGTGCAATGATTATGGCATTTACAATTGATGTAAAAGCAGCTCTTATTTTTGTGGCGGTAATTCCTGTTCTCTCCATTATTGTATTTGGAATTATGATGCTTACTATTCCGCTGTATAAAAAGGTTCAAAAGCAACTGGATTATGTACTGGAAAAAACAAGAGAAAGTCTTACAGGAATTCGAGTTATCCGTGCTTTTGGAAAAGAAGAGGAAGAAATACAGGAATTTGATGAAAGAAATAACAGTCTGACAAAATTTCAGCAATATGTAGGAAAAATATCAGCTCTTATGAATCCTGTTACTTATGTTGTCATAAATGGAGGAATTCTTGCATTAATTTATATTGGAGCATTACGGGTGGAGTCCGGTATTTTGACACAGGGAGCTGTTGTCGCATTATATAATTATATGTCTCAGATTCTTGTTGAATTAATTAAGCTGGCAAATCTGATTATTACCATGACAAAATCAGTGGCGAGCGCACAGAGAATTGCAGGAATTTTCGAAATAGGAGAAAATGAAAATACGGTTTTAAAATCAGAAGAAAAGAAAAAAAATCCGGCAGACGGGTATAAGGTGGTTTTTGAAAAAGTTTCATTTTCTTATGAAAATGCAGGAGAATATGCATTAACAGATATTGATTTCAAAGTAAAAAAAGGAGAAACTATTGGAATTATAGGAGGGACAGGTTCCGGAAAAACCTCTCTGGTACATTTGATTCCGGCTTTTTATCAGGCAGAAAAAGGAACTGTATTTGTAGATGGAAAAAATGTTCTGGATTATAATGAGGAAAAATTAAGAGAAAAAATAGGAATTGTTATGCAGAAATCTGTTCTGTTTCAGGGAACAATCCGTGAAAATATACTCTGGGGAAATAAATCCGCCAGCGACCATGAAATACTGGAAGCAATTGAAACTGCACAGGCAGGAGATATTTTGCGAAAAAAAGAAAAGGGACTGGATGAGTGGATAGAGCAGGGTGGAAGAAATTTATCCGGCGGACAAAGGCAGCGTTTAAGCATAGCAAGAGCTTTGGTAAGAAAACCAGAAATATTAATTTTTGACGACAGTGCTTCCGCACTTGATTATGCAACGGATGCTGCACTTAGAAAAGCGCTTCAGAATCTTGATTATCATCCAACGGTATTTATTGTTTCTCAGAGAACCTCTTCTATTATGCATGCAGATAAAATTATTGTATTGGATGACGGACATATAGAAGGAATCGGAACTCATACAGAATTATTGGAAAACTGTCTGGTATATAAAGAAATTTATGATTCCCAGTTTAAAAAGGAGGCGGCATCATGACAATAAAAAAAGATGCAACGAGGAAGGATGGAACTCTGAAAAAAATTTTTTGTTATATCAAAAAATATAATCTGTTTCTTATTTTGTCGCTTGTTTTTGCAGCAATATCTGTTGCGCTGACTTTATATGTTCCAATTCTTGTAGGACATGCCATTGACTGTATTGTTGGTTTAGATGATGTAGATTTTGACAGAATTATAGGTCTGTTTCTTCAGATAACTGCGGCCGTTGCGGTTACTTCTGTATGTCAGTGGCTGATGAATATCTGCAACAATAAAATTACGTATCAGGTAGTGAATGATATTCGAAAGGATGCATTTAGAAAAATAGAAATACTTCCATTAAAATATATTGACAGTCATTCTCAGGGAGAGATTGTCAGTCAGGTAATTGCAGATGTGGACCAGTTTGCAGATGGACTGTTAATGGGATTTACACAGCTTTTTACAGGTGTGGTTACAATTCTTGGAACTTTGATATTTATGCTGTCTATTCATCCAACAATTACATTTGTGGTGGTGGTTATTACTCCACTGTCATTATTTGTAGCAAAATATGTGGCAAAAAACACATACCAGATGTTTCGCAAACAGTCAGAAACCAGAGCAGAACAGACGGCATTTATTGATGAAATGCTGAGTAATCTGAAACTGGTAAAGGCATATGGACATGAAAAGGAAAATATGGAGAAATTTACAGAAATTAATAAACGGCTGGAAAAGGCATCTTTAAAGGCAACCTTTTTTTCCTCCATTACAAATCCGTCCACTCGTTTTGTAAATAATGTGGTGTATGCAGGAGTGGGACTGACAGGAGCTCTTGCGGTAATTCATACAAGTATGACAGTAGGACAGCTTTCAAGCTTTTTAAACTATGCAAATCAATATACAAAACCATTTAATGAAATATCCGGCGTACTTACAGAATTACAAAATGCATTTGCCTGTGCTGCAAGAATTTTCCGGTTAATTGAAGAAGAACCTCAAATACCGGAACCGGAAAATGCTGTTGTTCTCGAAAATGTAAAAGGAGAAATTACCTTAAAAGACGTTAATTTTTCTTATATACCTGATAAAAAATTAATTCAAAATCTGAATCTGTTTATAAAACCGGGACAGAGAGTTGCTATTGTGGGACCTACGGGCTGCGGAAAAACAACTTTAATAAATCTGCTGATGAGATTCTATGATGTAAATTCCGGAAGTATTCTGGTAGATGGAACTGATATCAGAGAAATTACCAGACATTCTCTGCGGAAGCATTATGGAATGGTTTTGCAGGAAACATGGCTGAAATCGGGAACTATTCGGGAAAATATTGCTTTTGGAAAACCGGATGCAAAGGAAGAAGAAATTATTCAGGCGGCAAAGGCTGTTCATGCACATGGATTTATCAAAAGAATGCCGGATGGATATAATACCTGTATCAGTGAAGATGGAGGAAGCCTGTCGCAGGGGCAGAAACAGCTCTTATGCATAGCGAGAATTATGCTGTGTCTTCCGCCTATGCTGATATTGGATGAAGCTACTTCGTCAATTGATACCAGAACAGAGCTAAAAATACAGCAGGCCTTTGCAAAGCTTATGGAGGGAAGAACAAGTTTTATTGTAGCACACAGGTTGTCTACAATTAAGGAGGCCGATATTATTCTGGTAATGAAAGACGGAAATATTATAGAACAGGGAAATCATGAAACTCTGTTGAAGAAAAACGGATTTTATGCAAATTTATATAACAGCCAGTTTGCAAAATAATACTACCAGTATAATAGTCTTTGACTGGTTATACAGTTTGGTGTTAATTGTTTAAATAAAATATTTTATTGTTGATTAGAAGGGAGAAGGGCATGACAGAGATACTAAAAAATATGATTCATTATCTGGGACAGATTTATAATTTTCCAATTCATGAGTCGGTAATTGTTATGGCCGCTGTTGCTTTTCTTTATTTTTTCGGCTGCGCTTTCGTTACAGGGCTGAAAAGGAAAATAACCAAATATGTTATAGTTTCAGGGCTGTTATTTTCTTTTTATGTATCTCAGGTCATAGGACTTACACTTTTAAATAGAACGATAACGGAAGAAGCAAGATATGATTTAAATATGATAGATGTTTATCGAATTGCATTTTCCGGAAATTCCGTTTTTATGACACAGTTAATTGGAAATGTTATTATGTTTATTCCTTTTGGAATCCTTGTGCCGATTTGTTTTCAAAAAATAAGAGGAATACTGAAAATAACATTAATTTCCTTTCTTGCCTCACTTTTTATCGAAACCACTCAGTTATATACGCATACAGGACTATTTGAACTGGTGGATTTGCTGAATAATACTTTGGGTGGGATAATAGGATATCTTATCTATAAAATATTTTATTTTGTCTATAAAATAATAAAATAGTAACATAATAAAACCGGAAAGTGATAAAACCGGAAAGTGATAAAATAAAAAAATTCCCGCTGCTGTAAAATTTTACACAGCAGGGAATTTTTTATTTTAGAAATAATATTAAAAATTCAAAGCCTGTTCAATATCGGCAATAATATCCTCTGCATCTTCAATACCAACAGAAAATCTGATTAAATCCGGTTGAACCCCTGATTCAATAAGCTGTTCCTCTGAAAGCTGTCTGTGTGTATGGCTTGCAGGATGAAGGACAGAAGTACGCGCGTCAGCTACATGTGTAACAATAGCAGCAAGCTTTAAATGGTCCATAAATTTTATCGCAATATCTCTGCCACCTTTTAACCCAAAGGAAATAACGCCGCAGCTTCCATTCGGCATATATTTTTTCGCCAGCTCATAATATTTGTTATCTTTTAATCCGCTATAATTTACCCAAGCCACCTTATCATTTCCGGCAAGATATTCTGCCACGGCAAGAGCGTTTTCACAGTGTTTTTTCATTCTCAAATGCAGTGTTTCCAGACCGATATTTAATAAAAATGCATTATGTGGAGACTGGATAGAACCCAAATCTCTCATAAGCTGTGCGGTTGCCTTTTCTATATAAGCAAGCTTTCCAAATCTTTCTGCATATACAATACCATGATAAGATTCGTCTGGTGTGGTAAGTCCCGGAAATTTGTCTGCATGGGCCATCCAGTCAAAATTGCCGCTGTCTACAATGCATCCGCCTACGGTCATGGCATGTCCATCCATATACTTGGTAGTAGAGTGAGTCACAATATCTGCACCCCATTCAAATGGCCGGCAGTTTATCGGCGTTGCAAAAGTATTGTCAAGGATAAGAGGTACGCCGTGAGAATGTGCAAGGCGCGCAAATTTTTCAATATCCAGTACAACAAGAGACGGATTTGAAATTGTTTCGGCAAATACAGCCTTTGTATTTGGCTGAAACGCCTTCGCAAGTTCTTCTTCCGGCGCATCCGGGTCTACAAAGGTAAAGTCAAGTCCAAGCTTTCGCAGCGTAACATTAAATAAATTAAAGGTTCCACCGTAAATTGGAGCTGAACATACGACATGACCGCCTTTTTCACAAATATTAAAGATAGCATAAAAATTTGCTGCCTGTCCCGACGAGGTAAGCATAGCAGCAATACCACCTTCAAGCTCGCAGATTTTCGCAGCAACTGCATCATTTGTTGGATTTTGCAGTCTTGTATAAAAATATCCGGTATCTTCAAGGTCAAATAATCTGCCCATTGCATCGCTGGATTCATATTTAAAAGTAGTACTCTGGCAAATAGGCAGGATTCGTGCCTCGCCGTTTTTCGGCTGATAACCGCCCTGTATACAGATAGTTCCAAGATTTCTTTGTTCTGACATAATAAATTCCTCCATTTTGATTTATAGTTGTAAAATTATAGGTAGTTTAACATAATTTTGAAAGTAATTCAATCACTACCTGTTATTCTTTATTGGAATATATTTTTGTGAATTGTTTAAAAGATGTCTGAAATATGATAGATTTGTAATAACCTTCCCTGAATTTTATTCAATAATAGCTGCTATAAGCTGGAGCACAGAAAAAGTGAAGCAATTTCCTGTAAAAGGATAAGATTGCCAAAGACAATAAATAAAAATTTTTTAATAACTCTTTACATCCTGATTTTAAGGGTGTAGAATGTACATCAGCAAAACCATGAGAAAAAATGAAAATTTTTTTCAGGATAAGAGGTACATAATGACATTAGATAAATTAGAAACAGGTAAAGATGCCATAATTCAGGCTGTAAATTGTCAGGAGCCATCTTTAAGAAAACACATTCTTGATATGGGACTGACACCCGGAACAGAAGTAACTCTGGTAAAGATTGCGCCAATGGGAGACCCCATTGAACTGAGAGTAAGAGGATATGAGCTGACACTTCGAAAAGATGATGCTGCTCATATTGATATCAAAGATATTCATGAGGCGCATGCGTATATGCCCAAAAATCAAAAATACAAACTGGTAGAACATCCGCGTATGGGCGAAGAACATTTATATAAAACGAAAAAGAATGGACTGGAAATTCCAGAAGGAGAATCTGTCACCCTTGCGCTGGCAGGAAATCAGAACTGTGGAAAAACTACGCTGTTTAATCAGCTTACAGGTTCCAATCAGCATGTGGGTAATTTTCCCGGAGTGACAGTAGACAGAAAAGACGGAGCGATAAAAAATCATCCGGAGGTGAGAGTCACAGACCTTCCGGGAATTTATTCGCTTTCGCCGTATACCAGCGAAGAAATAGTTACAAGAGAATTTTTGATTAAGGAAAAACCAAGCGGGATTATTAATATATTGGATGCGACAAATATAGAGAGAAATCTGTATCTGACCATGCAGCTTATTGAGCTGGATATTCCGATTGTGCTGGCTCTGAATATGATGGACGAGGTGCGGCAAAACGGGGGAACAATTAATATTAATGCACTTGAAGCGCATCTTGGAGTTCCTGTTATTCCGATTTCTGCTTCTAAAAATGAGGGTATTGGAGAACTGATAGACCATGTAATTCATGTGGCAAGATATAGAGAATGTCCGGGAAGGTTGGATTTCTGTGATGCAGATGGTGAAGATGATGGAGCAGTACACCGCTGTATTCATGCGATTATTCATCTGATTGAAGACCATGCAAAACGGGCGCATATTCCTGTGAGATTTGCAGCGACAAAGCTTGTGGAAAAAGACCAGTTGATTTTAGATGCTCTGAAGCTTGATGAAAATGAAGTTGAGATGCTGGAGCATGTGATTACACAGATGGAAGAGGAAAGTGGAAAAGACAGAGAGGCAGCTCTTGCGGATATGAGATTTCGTTTTATTGAAGCATTGTGTGCAGAAACTGTTGTAAAACCGTCTATGAGCAGGGAGCATATTCGAAGTCAGAAGATAGATACAGTGCTGACAGGAAAATATACCGCTATACCGGCGTTTCTTGGAATTATGGGAGTAGTGTTCTGGCTGACTTTCGGAGTGATTGGAAGTGCTCTGTCAAATCTTATGGAAATGGGGATTGAATGGCTGACAGATATTTGTGATAAAGGGCTTACTGCTTACGGAATTAATTCGGTGGTTCATTCGCTTGTGATTGACGGGGTGTTTGCGGGAGTGGGAAGTGTGTTAAGCTTTCTGCCTACGATTGTGACATTGTTTTTCTTTCTGTCTATACTGGAGGACAGCGGTTATATGGCGCGAGTGGCGTTTGTCATGGATAAGGCACTTCGAAAGGTCGGATTATCAGGAAGAAGTTTTGTGCCAATGCTGATTGGATTTGGATGTTCGGTTCCGGCGATTATGGCTACGCGCACGCTGCCTTCTGACAGAGACAGAAAAATGACAATACTTTTAACACCATTTATGAGCTGTTCTGCAAAGCTGCCGATTTATTCACTGTTTGCAGCGGTATTTTTTCCGAAATATGCGGCTTTGGTAATGATTGCTTTGTATATAATTGGAATGGCAGTAGGGATTTTGGTGGCATTGATATTAAAAAGAACTGTGTTTAAAGGGGAGCCGGTGCCGTTTGTTATGGAGCTTCCAAACTACCGTATGCCAGGGGCAAAAAATGTAGCAAGACTGATTTGGGATAAGGCAAAGGATTTTGTGACAAGAGCATTTACAGTGATTTTTGTGGCAACGGTGATTATATGGTTTTTGCAAACCTTTGATATCAGATTTAATGTAGTGACAGATTCGTCGAAGAGTATGCTTGCGCTGATTGGAAGTTTGATTGCGCCGGTGTTTGTACCGCTGGGATTTGGAGACTGGAGAATGTCTACTGCGTTAATTACAGGATTTACAGCCAAGGAAAGTGTGGTGAGTACTCTGACAGTGCTGCTTGGAAGGGCGGCTGAAATATCGGAGTTTTTTACGCCTTTTAGTGCATTTACATTTTTGGTATTTTCTCTCTTATATACGCCGTGCGTGGCTGCGGTGGCTGCGGTGAAGAGGGAAATCGGAGGAAAAAATGCCATAGCACTGGCAGTATTTCAATGTGTGATTGCATGGGTAATTGCGCTTATTTTTCGATTGGTTGGGATGCTGTTTGGATTTGTTTAATATATAATTGAAATAATGGCTACCGCAATCCCACTGGCTTTAGACGGTGGGTTAAGGTAGCC
>ERZ778516.2555-NODE-2555-length-11989-cov-8.756494_pt1 | contig 11989 bp, 8 predicted proteins | sample MGYA00510342_ERZ778516 | MGnify/ENA primary metagenome ERZ778516 (study PRJEB29527, sample SAMN07138961) | mouse gut metagenome | material: feces | host: mouse | place: China:Nanjing | collected 2016-01-25 ...
AATTTGGGATAAATTCTCCACAAACTGTGAAGCACATCTCACAGAAAGCATTTTTCAAACACGCTCTAATGAAACGATAAAATAAATGATACATCGGGGCAAAATATTTGTCAATATTCCAGGTGGAGATTCTTCTGAATTGTGGAAGATGACTGATGATCAAAATAATACAGTAGCATGATATTCGCATTTGTGGTAAGATCAACAGGAACCGTTTCAAAAACAGGGACAGAATATGACAGACAAGCTGGAGGAATGCATATGCCAAGGAAAGCAGCAATCGGATTGCAGGATTTTGAAAAAATCATTACAAGAAACTGCCTGTATGTAGATAAAACGGATTTTATTAAAGAGTGGTGGGAAAATGAGGACGATATCACGCTGATTACACGTCCGCGCCGTTTTGGAAAAACATTGACGATGAGTATGTTGGAGTACTTTTTTTCCGTAAAGTATGCGCAAAAGGCGGAGCTGTTTGCAGGATTGAAAATCTGGCAGGAAGAGGCTTACAGAAAGCTCCAGGGAACTTATCCGGTGATCGGCATGAGTTTTGCTATGATCAAGGAAACTGATTATCAGGATGCAAGAAAAAAGATCGGATTTATCGTTGCGAATGCATATTCGGATCATTATTACTTGTTAAAGAGCAGGAAGCTGACCGACGCGGATAAGGAATTTTTTAAAAAGGTATCCTTTGATATGGATGATGCGACTGCTACGATTGCCCTGCATCAGCTATGCAGGTTTTTGGCACAGCATTATGGAAAAAAAGTGCTGGTGCTTCTGGATGAATACGATACGCCGGTGCAGGAAGCGTATGTATGCGGATACTGGAAAGAAATGACTGGATTTATAAGGGCAATGTTTCATGCGTTATTTAAAACGAATCCATATTTGGAACGCGCGGTTCTGACTGGGATTACGCGGGTGAGCAAGGAGTCGGTTTTTTCTGATCTAAATAATCTTAAGGTAATTACAACAACGTCCAAAAAGTATGAGACAGTATTTGGATTTACAGAGGAAGAGGTATTTGATGCACTAAAGGAATTTGGATTGGAAGATCAAAAACAGGAAGTAAAGAAGTGGTATGATGGATTCAAATTTGGAGATTGCGACAATATTTATAATCCGTGGTCAGTCATAAATTTTCTTGATGAGGGATTGCTCAAGGATTATTGGGTCAATACAAGCTCCAACAGCCTGATCGAAAAGCTGGTTCGGGAAGGCAGTGCAGATGTTAAGCGGGTAACGGAATGCCTGCTGCGCGGGGATGATTTTTATACGGAGCTGGAAGAGGAGATGGTTTACAGCCAGTTGGAAAGCGAAGAAAGCGCCATATGGGGAATGCTGTTGGCGAGCGGGTATTTAAAGGTAAGGCGGTTTTTTATTCATAAGGAATCTGGAACGATCACATATGTGCTTGCGCTCACAAATAGAGAAGTTGTGATGATGTTCCGCAAAATGGTGCGTCAGTGGTTTGGCACCTGCAAAAATGTGTATCATGTGTTTTTGGATGCATTGCTGTCTGGGGATCAGCAGACGATGAATGAATATATGAACGAGATTTCGCTTGCGGTATTCAGTAGCTTTGACTCTGGTACGAAGCCATCGAAAGATACACAGCCAGAACGGTTTTATCATGGCTTTGTGCTGGGGCTGATGGTTCATTTGGATGGCAGATATGTAATTACGTCCAACCGGGAAAGCGGGTTAGGCAGATATGATGTGCTGCTGGAGCCGCGCAGCAGGGAAGACGATGGGATTATTTTGGAATTTAAGGTATACCGCGCGAAGACGGAAACGACGCTGGAAGATACTGTAAAAGCTGCACTTTCTCAGATTATCGAAAAGCAGTATGCGGCAAGCCTGGAGGCAAGAGGAATCGCAAAGGAACGAATACGAATCTATGGATTTGCGTTTCGGGGAAAGGAAGTGCTGATTGACGGCGGAAAGATCCTGGAATATGCGCCTAACAGAAACGAAGAATCAAAAGGAAGTTTGTAAAATTCTGCCAGCATTGCTGTAAACTATCTGCAAAAGAATGACGATATTATGTTAGAAAGGGATTTCCAAATTGGTCTCAAGGAGGATAAAGCGATGAATGGAATAAGCGGATACAGTGCTGTGCAGGAGAACTATGCAAGCAGTACGTATAAAAGCAGCAATCAGGCGAAGACAGGTTCTAGTAAAAAAACTTCCGGCACGCAGGGCAGGAGGGAGCTGTCTGACAAAGCGCAGGCTTTGCTGGAAAAGCTGAAAAAGACGCACAGCAATATGGACTTTATGGTAGCGGATAAGGGCGACGATACAAAAGAACTCCTTTCGCGCGGAACAAAAGAGTTTTCGGTGATCTTCTCTGCCGAAGAGTTAGAAAAGATGGCGGCTGACGAAAAATTTGAGAAAAAGAACATGGACAAAGTGTTTGATGCTGTGCGTATGACAGAGCAGATCAACAAGCAGTATGGCTTTGGGCCGGCGTCTGAAAAGGGTGAGATTTTAAAGGTCGGGATTTCTTTTAACGATGACGGTACGACTTCTTATTTTGCAGAGCTTGAGAAAATGAGCGAGAGCCAGAGGGAGCGTCTGGAAAAGGCGATCGAGCAAAAGAAAGACCTTAAGGATCTGTCGATCCGTTCTAAGCGGACGCAGGTATCAGCTTCGTCTATGAAGGAGCTTATAGAGAAGATGAACAAGGTAGACTGGTCAAAGATCCAGGAGCAGGATTTGCGAAATTACAAGCCTGGGTTTGATTTTAGCATTTAGCCGGATTTTGTTGACATCTATTTATGGACTGCTTATAATAGATACAGATGAACAGCAGAATATCGGTAATTATGAGAAAAGGTTGTCCTTCGTCGGGCAGCCTTTTGTTTTTATAAAAAGAAAACAGATAAAAGAGAGGTGTCTGACATGCTGGTTTTACAGGCAAATCAAGAGCAGGAAGCGACATTTAACAGGCTGATCCAGACGATGGGGGAACAGGTCGTGTGGAACGGGCGTTTTATTGTGGTAGACAACGAGCTGGTCTTGGAAGGAACCGTGCGTTCCCTGGTCTTTCAGTTTGATACAAGGAAGGTGCTCACAAATCTTGTAGACCTTCCGGTCAAAGAGGATCAGATTTTGGATATATCCAGGCATCCGACGCTAAAGGATCTGGTAAATATGGTGCTGTACGCGTTTGGAAAATGGGGGACTCTGCGCGGGCTTAAGGTGGAGCAGGATTATCCGCAGTTAAACCAGCTTTTTAGTAAGATCCTTGGGATGTATTATATCGAGCCGTCTTTCCGTAAGGAAAATTTCCGGTTTTATAAGGTCGGCGTGCGCATTACCTATGAAGAAGTGCTGCACACTGTGCTGGAATATGAAAAAAAGCAGGAGGACGATCCAAAAGCGGAGTCGCAGGGGCTTTGGCACCGCCTGATCTGGAAAAACCGCGAGCGGGCGTTCCATAAGACAGAAACGACGCTGCTAGAGCGTGTCGAAGACCGTATTGGCAACAACTTTTACCTCGTAGGCTACGAGTGTCCAAAATGTTCGCAAAAACTGCATATGGTAGTGTATCCAGAAGGAAAAGAGGTACGTATCGATACGGAGGAAAAGGGGGTTTACCTGGCGCGCGCCTACACTTGCAGCAACTGCTTCTGCTTTTATACGCCGCGCCCTAACCGGCTGATCTCGGAAGGGCTGATTTACGAGATGGATTTTAGCGGTGATGAAAAAGCTTATGAGGATTATCTGGAGCTGTTAGGCTATTATGGAGAGCGTGCCGCAAACTTTAAATACAACGAATACGAAGCGATCCGAAAACAAAGGCTGAACCGGGAGGAAAAAGAAGCGGCAGGCGGCAGGCAGCATCCTGACCGGCTCTACAGCCCGCAGGATGCGTTAAAGCAGATGGAGGATTTTAGCAAACGGTTTTCCAGCCTTCCAAACGAAGTGTTTCAGCGGTTTGCGCACCGGGTAGAGGAAGGTTTTTACCCGGATGCCGCGGTTGCAAAGCATGAAAAGAAGATTTTAAAAGAAGTAAGGAAGCGGCAGGAACAGGCAGAAAACAGCGTCAGGAACGCAGGCGGTGATCCATACAGCGAGATGGCATTGGACGGCCTTGGGCAGGCAAGGCAGCACCGCGCGGCGGCAGGCATGGAACAAACAAGATCTGGCGGCGCGGCAGGCAGTACCGTCCAGGCACAGCCGCATAGTGCGGCGGCAGGCAGAGCAGCGCAGATACGACTACAGTCTGGCTTGATGGCAGCAGGCACAGCCGCACAGGCAGAGCAGCCGCACGGCACAGCGGCTGGAGAAACCATACAGGCAGCATATAGACACGGTACAACGGCTGGAGGAACCACACAGGCACATAGACACAGTGATATGGAACTGGATGAATATGGACAGGCGATGACCAGCAGTATGGAACTGGATGAATATGGACAGGCACGATCAGGCGGCATGGAACCGGATGTGCATGGGCGGGCGGTTTCTATTGACAAAACAGACGCGGCAGCAGACGGCCTTGGACAGCCTGCCAGGATATCTGGAACCGCTGCGCGCAGGGATGCTGGCGGATCGGCGCACCATTCTGGATCTGGGCAGGGCGGTGCGCTACAGGGCAGTACAGACGGCAGAGTGCAGGATACAAGGCAGGCAGCGGCAGAGCAGCGTTCGGCGGCTTTGCCGGACAGTGACCCAGCGCAGGAGCGGCTGGAAAAATACCGTATCCGGGTGGGGATGCTGGAGCGCTTGTCAGACAGGCAGAAGCAGGAGCTGAAAAAGCAGATTCAAAATGACAGCGTGGTTGGCGCCGCAGATAAAAAAGAGCTTTTGCAGCAGATAAGCGAGGCGGAATATAAGGATCTGGCGGAGCAGTTATCGTATAAAGCAGAAAAAAGTGAGAAAAAAAATTATGGGCAGATGCAGCGGATGATTAAGGAAGCAGAAGAAGCGGACTATCCTGACGGGCTGAAACGCCCGTATTTGGAAAAGCTGCGTCAGATACAGGCGCAGAAGGGAAAAGAGGAAGTAGAAAAGCTGATGGGCAGGCTTCCCGAACGCATGGACCGTGCCGCATATCAAAAGCTGGAGGAAAAACTAAATTCCTATGCGGACGTTGACCTGTCTCCTTACCAGGAGACGCTGAAACAGAAGCGGGAGGCAGCGGAAAAGCACGAAATTGCAGGTATGGTCAAGCGTTCGCGCAAAGCAAACCGCGGAGACTATATCGGATTGATGCGCAGGCTGGAAGAACAGAATTTTGCGGATGAAAATGTAGCGCCCTATATGGAAAAGATTCAGGAAAAAGTACACGATATGGATCAGGAGCGGCTAGACGAGCTGTTAAACGGGGCACAGCAGATGGATTTTGATGCGGCTGCTGCCGTCTACGAACAGATCGATGCGGAAAATTTCCTGCCGGAGTTAAAAAGCAGTGCGCTTGAGATGCTTTCAAAACGGCTGGAAAAGATCCGTACCGATGAATGTGAGCTGCTTGTAGGAAAGCTTCAGGAGGAAATGCGGGGGACGATCAAGGAAAATGCCAGACATCATTTTTATCCGGCAAGAAAGGTAATGCTGCATACCGCAGAACCAGCGGAGACAAGCGCGATTGACGCAGCGCTGTCTGCTTACGCCAGTGAGCGCGGCATGTTTGAATACCCGATCTTTTCTGTGGATACATCAAGAAGCTTTAACGGCAGGGAAGGGATGGTGCTGACGCCGGAAAACCTGTTTTACAGCACGAGGCTCCATGCCTATGGGATTCCCATTGCAAATATTGCCTCTATTGAGGCGTCAACCGGGCTTTTAAACCGCAGGCTGACATTGGAAGAGACAGACGGGGCGCAGCATAAGCTGCCATATGCGGTAAAGACAGGCGAAATGGAAGACTGGGCAAATATACTCGAAGAATTTATCCATTATCTACAGGAAAAGCCGGCGTCCAGAAAGCTGAACTATCTTGCAAAGGAAACGCACGATACGATCTGCTGCTACCGGTGCGGGTATGTGTATCATGGCAGGGATATATGCCCGGAATGCGGATATAAGAAAAATCGATGAAAGTGTTGACAGAGAATTTAGCGTATGGTATGATTCATTCATACCGTACGAATGTATGTAGGAGGCTGCCATTATGGCAAGAAATAAATACCCGGAAGTTACGGTTGATAAAATATTGGATGTGTCACAGCGGCTGTTTTTGGAAAAAGGCTACGACCATACGACGATACAGGATATTGTCAATGAGCTGGGCGGGCTGTCAAAAGGCGCCATTTACCATCATTTCAAATCCAAAGAGGAGATTATGGACGCCCTGGGAGAGAGGATGTTTGTAAACAACAATCCTTTTGAACAGGTAAAACAGCGGACGGATTTAAACGGGCTTGAAAAAATGCAGATGGCAATCCTGCTCAACCAGTCGGATGACCTGCAAGTGAAGCTGACAGAGCAGGCAATGCCGCTTTTGAAAAATCCGCATGTCCTTGCCAGGATGATCGAGACAAACCGCCGTATGATGGTGCCGTACTTGCAGGAGCTGATCGAAGAAGGGCAAAAGGACGGCTCGATTCAGTCGCCGTTTGCCAAACAACTGGCTGAATTTTTAGTGTTATTGGACATTTGGATGATTCCTTCTATTTTCCCGGCGAACAAGGAAGAGCTTCCAGCACGTTTTTTATTTATTAAGGATATGCTGGAAAAAATGGGACTGCCGATTCTGGATGAAAAGATTGAAAACCAGATGAAAAAACTGCCATATTTTTCAGAATGATAATAAAATTGCCTTTAAAAGGGCAATTTTATTATCGATATATACATACATTTGTCCGGTATGAAAAAGAGGTTGAAACAAAAAAGGTTAAGAAAGGAAGGAAAATGAATCAACAGGATCAAAACGACAAAAAAAATGAACAGACTCCAGATGCTGCCGTTTTTGTACGCGGCTTGGAGAAAAGCTTTTGCGGAAAGGCGGTATTAAAGGGCGTAAATTTTACGGTTTTAAGAGGCACGGTTTTTGCCCTGCTTGGGTCGAACGGAGCAGGAAAGACGACGACCGTCCGCATACTGACGACGCAGATGCAGGCGGACAGCGGTATTGTTGAAATTGAAGGATATGATGTGCAGAAAAATCCGCACAAAGTACACGAGACAATGAGTGTGACAGGGCAGTTTTCTGCAGTCGATCATTTGCTGACAGGCACAGAAAACTTGGTAATTATGGGCAGGCTGCACCATCTTTTGGAGCCAAAGAAAAAGGCTATGGAGCTGTTAGCGTATTTTGAGCTGTCTGAAGCTGCGGACAGGGCGGTTTCGACGTATTCAGGAGGTATGAAGCGAAAGCTTGACCTTGCCATGAGCTTAGTTGGAAATCCGAGGGTGCTGTTTTTAGATGAACCGACGACAGGCTTAGACCCGCAGAGCCGCCGCAGTATGTGGCAGATGATTCGGGAGCTGAACGAAAACGGCATGACCATTGTATTAACGACACAGTATCTGGAAGAAGCGGAACAACTGGCGGATTTGGTCGCTATTTTAGACAAAGGAACCATTATTGCACAAGGGACGCCGGAAAACCTGAAAGCGTATCTTCCGCAGGGGGTTGTACAATTTTCTTTCCCGGATGGCAACTGCCTTGCGCTGGCAAAATCGCTGCTGAAAGACTATCGTGTGTCTGAGGAGGCAGAAACTTATAAACTGTCGGTATTTACCGACGGCAGGGCAGATACGCTGGCTGAGATTTTTGCCAGGTTATACCAGAACAAGGTAAGGATTACAGATTTTTCAAAGCATACGCCGGATTTGGAGGACGCATTTTTGGCAATGATCGAAGAAAGAGAGGAAATGACAGATGCAAGCTGCAATTAACCGATGGAAAGAGATCGCCGTAATGGCAAAGCGCTGTATGCTATTATCCAAAAGAAATCCAGACACGCTGCTGACGAGCATTATGCTTCCCGCACTTATGATGGTGCTGTTTGTTTCCCTGTTTGGCAGGCTGATTGAAATCGATGGTACCTCGTATGCCAATTATATCGTTCCGGGCGTTGTGCTGCAATGCATCGGGCAGTGCGCTTGTGTGACCGCCGTCATGGTCAATAATGATCTCTCCAGCGGCATCGTCAGCCGGTTTTGCACGCTGCCGATGAAGCGGTCTTCGATTTTAAACGGGCATGTGGCGGAAGCATTTATAAGAAGCCTGGTCACAACCGCAGTAGTGCTTTTTGCGGCATTGCTGCTTGGTGTCCGCCCTTATACGGATGCGGCTTGCCTGGGCATGTTTTTTCTGCTGCTGTGCGGCAGCATTGCGGCGTTTTCCTATGCGGCGGTTGTGATAGGAATTGCGGCAAACAGCGCGGAAGGTGCAAGTGCGTTATCTGCGCTTGTGGTTATCCTGCCTTATATCAGCTCTGGGTTTGTGCCGGTAGATACACTGCCGCCTGTGATGCGGGTGTTTGCCAAATATCAGCCGATGACACCGATTGTGGATGCGATACGGAGCGCTTTTTTTGAAAAAACGCTGGAGCTTGACGTATGTGGTGGTGCGCTTGCGTGGTGTGCTGGATTGTCGGTGCTGTTTTTTGGGGTGTCTGCTGTGATGTTTCGGAAGAAGGTTTCTTGATTGAGTGTATGAGTTGTTTTTCTTCATTTTACAGGGAGGGACGCCGGGAGAGAGGATGTGCCTCCCCGGGCTGCGTCCGTTCCAGAATGCTAAGAAGCCCTAAGTATCCTGCTGTTACGCTGTGGCAGTGGACGGTCGCGGCACCTAGTTCGCTGCCTGCTGGCAGCTAAAGGTGCCGCTTGGCTGCGCCCCTGGTTGCTCCGCAGAATACTAAGGGATTCTAAGCATTCTTCCAAAGCCGCAGCCCGGGGAGGCACATCCTCTCTCCCGGCTGCTCTTTGTAAGTACTACTTAAACAAAACAAGCTCGGTTTCCAAAGCCGCAGGCAGGGTGTGTCAATCCCTGCTTTTGGCTGTTTTTTGTAAGTGCTGCGAAAGCAAGCTCGATATGGTTTGTTTTAGATTGAAATGGCTGGTAATGATTTATTTGACAATATTTTCCAGGAAAGCGTATACTTAAATTGACAAATAGGATAAATGAAATGATAAAAGAGAGGGGAATCGCATGAGTGCACTTATTTATCTGGCAGCAGATGTGTCGCTGCCGACAGTGGAAAATCCGCACGAGCGTCTGGTATCTGTGAAGGAAGCATTGGAGCTTTGTCTTGAAGTGCCTGCATTTTTGCTAGAAGATGACAGTATAGACAAGGATAAGCCGATGATCCTTTGGACGGACAGGGAAGATGCCCTAGATACAGATACAGGAAGTGTGTGGGACGGGGATTTGGACGATGACTTTTCGATAGTCCCGATGGAAAAACAGGAAGATATATACAGTGAAAAACACTATTGTGCGAGGCTTGCATGGAGCAGGTATACCAAAGGGCGTGCCGGGCGCCTGATTTTATATATCAGGCAGTTGCTGGAGCATACGCCTTCAGTGGAGATCTGGCATATCTGGATGGGAGCGTCGTATCCGCCGCCAAATATAAAAAGGAAAAAAATTCAGGCAAAAGAACTAACAGAAGAGATCATAGAAAAGCTGGATGCCGAGGCTGTCTTTGAAACAGCTCCGCTTGCCAGAACAGGTGCAGCATTCAGCGACTGGGGAGTAGAAAATGAAGATCTTGCGGTGGGCATACAGTATTGTTATGAAATTGTTACATAATAAGCGTATACGTTGTATGTCCTTACATTAACCTGCATGTACTCCACATTTGTTTATAAAGGAAAACCAGCCGGGAGCGGGGATTGACACGCCTTGGCTGCCATATCGAGCTTGTTTCGTAGCACTTACGAAGAGCAGCCGGGAGAGAGGATGTGCCTCCCCTGGCTGCGGCTTTGGAAGAATGCTTAGAAGCCCTTAGTATTCTGCTGGGCAACCAGGGGCGCAGCCAAGCAGCACCTTTAGCTGCCAACAGGCAGCGAACTAGGTGCTGCGACCGTCCACAGCCACAGCGTAACAGCAGGATACTTAGGGCTTCTTAGCATTCTGGAACGGACGCAGGCAGGGGAGGCACATCTTCTTTTCTGGCGTCCCTTCCCGCAAAAGTGTCCACTTGTGAAATACATCTGTCGGAAAGCATTATAAAACAGGCTCTAATACCTCATCCTCCCATACCGCTTTGTCATTGCAAGAATATCCTCCTGCAACGAATCAGACAGCTCCTTTTGCGTAACACGCCATCTCCAGTTAATCCCGACCGTAGACGGTTTATTTGTACGGCAGTTATTGCCAAGTCCCAGATAATCCTGCATAGGAATCACGCACAGCCTGGCGCTGCTGCGCATAACAAGCGAGATAAAGGAGCGGTATAACAGCCGTTCTGGCGTATGCCTGTCACACAGATAGGCTCTTGCCATTTTGCGTTCTTCTTTTTTGATCGAGCGGAACCATCCGGTGATCGTCTCGTTGTCGTGGGTGCCGGTGTAGGCGACGCAGTTTTCGGTATAATTGTGCGGCAGATAGTCGTTAGCGGAGCCGGAATCTCTGGAATCGAAGGCAAATTCCAGCACCTTCATGCCAGGAAAGCCGCTGTCTGCTACAAGCTGGCGTACGGAATCGGTTACGTAGCCGAGGTCTTCTGCAATCACTTCCCGGTGCCCTAACTGGCGTTCCATACAGCGGAACAGGTCAATGCCCGGGCCTTTTTCCCAGTGCCCGTTTTTCGCGGATGTCTCGCCGTACGGGATCGAGTAGTATTCGTCAAAGCCGCGGAAGTGGTCGATGCGCAGCACATCGCACATCTGAAAGCAGAAGCGCAGGCGGGACATCCACCATGCAAAGTCCGTGCTCTTGTGATAATCCCAGCGGTAGAGCGGGTTGCCCCAGAGCTGTCCGTCAGCCGAAAATCCATCCGGCGGGCAGCCTGCGACTGCGTACGGCACGTTGTGCTCATTGAGCTGGAACAGTTCTGGATGCGCCCAGGCGTCAGCGCTGTCCATTGCCACATAGATCGGGATATCCCCGATGATACGGATGCCTGCGTTGTTGGCATAAGCTTTCAGCGCATTCCACTGTTTAAAAAACTGAAACTGCATATACTGCTGGAATTCGATTTCAAAATACAGTTCCCTGCGGTAGTAGTCCATCGAATAGCCATAGCGCAGGCGGATGTCTTCTGGCCATTCGTTCCACGGAATACCGTCAAAGCGTTCCTTTACCGCCATAAACAGGGCATAGTCTAAAAGCCACCAGTTGTTTTCCGCTAAAAACTTCTGGTAATCCTGGTTATCTGCGATCTGGCTGCGTTCGTAAGCTTTGTGCAGCAAATGGTAGCGGCTGTTGTAGATTTTTTCATAGTTGATATCGTTTGGCAGCAGCCCGAAATCTGCTTCCTCACATTCTTCTTCGGACAGCACGCCTTCTTCGATCAGGGCTTCTAAGCTGATAAAATAGGGATTTCCCGCAAAAGTGGAAAAGGACTGGTAAGGCGAATCGCCGTAGCTGGTAGGGCCAAGCGGCAGGATCTGCCAGTAGGTCTGCCCTGCTTTTTTCAGCCAGTCTACAAAATCATAGGCGCTTTTGGAAAAGCAGCCGATGCCGTATTTGGACGGCAGGCTCGTAATTGGGAGCAAAATGCCCGCGGTTCGGTTCATTGGAATAGCCTCCTTATTGTTTTGTTTCATTTAATGATTATGCTAGAGCGTGTTTGAAAAATCATTCTCGTGATCTGCACTCCCCACTTTGCGGGGAATTTATCCCAAATTTAGTCAACATAGCCCGCTATGACTCCTAAATTTGGGATAAATTCTCCACAAACTGTGAAGCACATCTCACAGAAAGCATTTTTCAAACACGCTCTAGAGCGAACAAACCATATCAAGTTATGTTAGTAGCATTTACGAAAAGCAGCCGGGAGAGAGGATGTGCCTCCCCGGGCTGCGGCTTTGGAAGAATGGTTAGAATCCCTTGGTATTCTGCGGGGCAACCAGGGGC
>ERZ778516.2556-NODE-2556-length-11989-cov-3.087062_pt1 | contig 11989 bp, 12 predicted proteins | sample MGYA00510342_ERZ778516 | MGnify/ENA primary metagenome ERZ778516 (study PRJEB29527, sample SAMN07138961) | mouse gut metagenome | material: feces | host: mouse | place: China:Nanjing | collected 2016-01-25 ...
TATCCCACAAATCCGACATCCAAACAGACTGTCACATTGGGTTTAACATTGGGATCTGGACAACTAAATCGTCTAAATCATGTTGCTGATCGTTAAAAGCATATCCTAGATGCCTTTTTCCAATAGCTAGATGCCTTTTTTAATAGCTAGATGCCCTTTTTTTATGCCTGATTGCCCTTTTTTATCGGGATCTGGCATTTTTTTCGCTAAAACATTTTCTCTCTTAGATTTCCAGGGATCTGACAAATAACCGCTGCAACAAAATTTTTTCGCCCAAAGTGCGGGCAGAAAGGCGGTTATCAGATGAAAAATAAAGTTTACACATTTACGTTACCAGAGGCTCTTGTTAATAAACTGCTTAAGCTTCCTCCAAAGAAAAATATCTCCAAAGCAATTTTGGATGGAATTGCATATGCGTTAGCAGACTTACACGGATCGCATCTGGATTCCTTTTCCCTACATCAACTCTTAACGATTGATAAGAGAAGGCAAACAAAACCATATTCTGTCCGATACGATGAAACTCTAGAGCGAGTTCTTGGTTACTATAAACTGGACGGCCTCACAAATTCAAATATTGTGACATTTTTACTGGCAAATTATTTATTAACCTATGTTTCTATAAAAGACCAGGAGAAACAAAACAATTTTCTTTCTGTGCCAGAAGATTATAAAAGCAACCAAGATTTACACCTCCTGCGGATAATGGGCAGTAAATGGAATCGTGTAATGCAGGATGCCATTCAGCATATTCTTGACACAACAGATAAACACTGGAATACAAGCATTGATGTTTGCGCTGGTGCCCTCGGAATTTTTTCTAATTTTAGTTTTGCTAAAAATGAAATTATTAACGATATCGATCTAAGAAAAATCAATACCTATAAAGGCATCCAAAAGGACTTTCAAAAGATAACTTTAGCAATGTATGCCCTATTACCAGATAAAGAAACATTCGACACGCTGAAAAAGGAACTGGAGAAAACAGATAAACAGTTATTAGCTTCATGTGGAAAAAAGATTATCATTCCTGGCATTGTTTTTTATCTGTACTTGAATTTACTATCCGCACGGAATGCCAGAACTACATACGATAAAAAAAATGATGAAACCTACAGAAATTATTGGAAGGCAATCCCATTATTACATGAAAGATTGAAAGAAACAAAAATCTACAACATGGACATTTTAGAACTTATTGAAAAAAATAAAAATGCCCAAAATACTATTTTTATCGTAGACCCACCATATCTAAACACAAATGTTTACAAGAATGACATTTTAACTTTACAGAATAAAGAGTTCGGTTACAAAGAACACGTAAAGCTGGCAAAACTCTTGCGACAAATCACAAAAGAAGGCAAAAACAATGACTTTATTTATTTCTGCCGTATCACCGCTACCCGCAAGAAAGACCAAAAGACTAAGGAGACAACCAATTTGGCAAGTTTACCTGCTGAAGACAGGCATATGGAAGGTATGATAGATGATCTTTATTGGGGGCATGGATTTTACTATATCGATATTCCCTATGGTACTGATGGCACGATTGAGCGAATCATTACCTCTTTCAAGTTTGATGATGCAAAAGAGTATGGAAAGCGAAAGAAAGATGCAAATGGAAATCAAGAGGAAGATGTAAATGGAAAGCGAGGGGAAGATGTAAAATGAATAATTCTGATCTTCCCAATAATAACATTATAATGCAAAATTCTGATTGGATAGAGCGCTTCCCTTTCCTGGAATTTAATGGTACAATGTCTGAAGATGAAGTGCTGAATCTAGTCAAAATGAGAAAAGCTATTAAAAATGCACAAAAGCAGCACCCATATAAAATTCACCATACTGATAAAAGCGGCTGGTTTACTAACGTAGATGATCCATCTTGTCCAAACGGCAAACGAAAAATCAGAAAATGCAGCGAAGAAAAACTGATGATCGCTTTAGCTGAACACTATTCTGAAAGTAATCAAAAGAAAGTAACTTTGCCGGAAGTCCACAATGAATGGATAGAACACAAGAAAACACCCACAAACGCTTCAACCATCAGGCGTATCGAAAAATCCTGGGAAGCTTACTACCTCAATGAACCTTTAAGCCAGGAATTGCTCAACAAGCCACTGGCAAATATAACAGTAATGGAATTGAGAACTTGGGCAGAACAACTGCTTAAAAAGCATTACCCAGTAGACCAGAAAAAATTCTCAAGGATTTTTGGAATCATTAAAGGCTGTTATGAATATGCCTCGGATGAAGATGTGAACATTGTCAGCGAAGATCTCTGGTCTAAAGCACAGAAAAAGCTGCCCAAAAAACTCCGCACAGAAAAAGCTACTCCTTTTGATGAGGAGCAAGTCTTCACAGATAAAGAACGGCTGGCCATCAGGCAGATGGTATATGATGATTTAAAAAGATACCCCACCAGCGCTGGCCTGCAGATACTGTTTCTCTTTGAAACTGGCCTGCGAATAGGAGAGGTCTGCGGACTTAAATGGACAGATATAAAGGACAGTAGACTGTACATCCAACGTCAGGCCGACAATCATAGTGTACGGGAGTGGACAAAGACCGAACATGGCAGGCGGGATATTCCCCTGACAACAACCGCAAAGCAAATCCTTGAGGATGTAAAAGCATTCAACCAGGAACACGGATATATGGCAGAGTGGATATTCCAGAGCGATAATCCTGACTTTGAATATCGTCTTGGATATCAGGCCGCTGACCAGAAGCTGCGGAAACTGTGCAAGCGTCTACATACAACCGTGAAAAGCCCACATAAGATCCGAAAGACCTGTATCTCAACGCTTCTGGATGATCCGAATGTGAATGACCGCACAGTTCAGCGATTCGCAGGACACAGCGATATCAGTACGACGTACCGATTCTACAACTTTGAAAGGAAATCTAAGGAAGAACAAGCGCTGGCTATCGAAAAAGCACTGGCTCTGTAGATCGTACCGAACGTACCATCGGTTACGATAAATAAAAGCAGCGGGAAACCTGATAAAATCAAGGTTTCCCGCCCCTAAACGATATGCAGAAGATGGGAGTCGAACCCACAAGGTATTTCTACCACACGGACCTGAACCGTGCGCGTCTGCCAATTCCGCCACTTCTGCATCTGTCCGCAGCCCTGGATAATTTACCCATCGGCTGCAACAAAGACAATTATAAAATACTTCTCTATATTTGTCAACAAAAACTTTCCAACAAAACTTTCTCAACAAAACTTTCTCAACAAAACTTACTCAACAAAACTTTCCCAACAAAATTTTTCTGCTGTTTTACTTATTCCTGCCGTTCTACCGCCTTCGTCACCATAACATCACTTCCAAGTCCCAGAACATTGCTTATCACTACTGTGCCTTCCTCTACCGGGGCGGATAGTTTTATTTTTTTAATCTCCTCCATAACCGCAAAGATCTTTCCCTTGGGAATGGGGCGGGTCAGGCGGACGCTGGCCAGCGGCAGTTCTCCGCCTTCAACCAGAACCGACGAAGCAATGCTGCGCATGGGATTTTCCATTTCCTGAATTCCATACTCCGCCCCACGCGGACATCGGTTTCCGGTAATCCGATACTCTCCCTGTACGGTATGGCGCTTGTTTCCTTCTGCAATATTCCCCGCTTTCTCCAAAGCTTTACCTGTCCCTGCTGCCTCTTTCTCTGTTTCCACCACGATTTCACAGCCCTGGGGACACATAATACAGGTAAATTCTCTTAACATAGTACACTTACCTCCAAATTCTCCCCTTCATTTAAGCATTCATTATCAATAGAAATCTGTACCATTTCCGCAGGCAAAAGCTTCGGCTTTTTTATCGCCTTAATCACCCTTTCCCCCTGGCGAAGTTCAATGGTGCAGGCTTTTACCGGCTTTTTTACCCGAAAAGAAACCGTTACGTTTTCCTTTCCGCTGATTCTCTCCGGCACAAGCTGTCCAACCAAAGGATTTCCCACGACTTTAAGAAAAGATTCTGCCAGACTTTCCCGGGACAGATAACAGGCCACGCCGTCAGCCATCGCCTCGGCCTCTAACGAAACAAAATCAACCAAATCATGGACATGGAGCACATTTCCGGCGGCAAAGATTCCGGGAACCGTTGTCTGGAAACGCTCGTCCACTGCGGCTCCCTTCGTTCCTGCATCCTCTCTTGCACCTGCCATCCAGGTCAGTTCGTTTTCCGGAATCAGGCCCACGGAAAGAATCAGGGTATCGCAGGGGTATTCCTTTTCGGTTCCCGGTACAGGGTTAAACTGTTCATCTACCTGGGAAACCACCACACCCTCCAGACGGTCTTCCCCCCGAATCTCCGTAACCGAATGGCTTAAATATAGAGGAATATGGTAGTCGTTCAGGCATTGTTCAATATTTCTGGGCAGTCCGCTGGGGTAGGGCTGGATCTCAAACACACCCAGAACATGCGCCCCTTCCAGGGTAAGCCTTCTTGCCATAATCATACCGATATCACCGGAGCCTAAAATCACCACTTCCCTGCCGACCATCTTATTTTTCAGATTAATATAAGCCTGGGCAACGCCTGCGGTGTACACGCCGGCCGGTCTTGTCCCCGGAATGCAAACAGCCCCCCTTGTTCTCTCCCGGCAGCCCATAGCCAGGATCACCGCCTTTGCCTGTACGGAAATATAACCGTCCTTAGAAGAAGCAAAAACCTGTTTATCCGGCGTCAGCTTCACCACCGTTGTATCCGTCCGGTAAGGAATGGAAAGTTTTTCCACCTCCCGCACAAAACGCGAAGCATACTCCGGCCCGCTTAAGCTTTCACCAAATCGGGTAAGGCCAAAGCCGTCATGAATACATTGCCTGAGAATCCCTCCCAGCTTCTTTTCCCGTTCCAGAATCAGGATATCTCTTACCCCTTTTTTATGCAGTTCAATCGCCGCTGCCAGCCCCGCCGGGCCTCCGCCGATAATAACAACATCCACCGTTTTCATCCTTGATTCACCCCCTGTTCACTGCCTTCTCGTTCAGATCCTTCCATTTCCCGCACCCTCCCGGTAAACATATAGGAATCTTTTTTTCCAAAACGCACCTGCTTGGGGCAGATTCCCAGTTCCTCTTCCAGCATCTGGGTAATCCTTGTTTCACAGTACCCGCCCTGGCATCGCCCCATCGTCGCCCTTGTCCGGTTTTTTATTCCGGTTACGGTATGTACGCCCAGGGGATTGTGGATAGCTTTAAGAATTTCTGCCCGGGTAACGGTTTCGCATCGGCAGACAATCTCCCCATACTGCGGATTTTCCCGGATAGCTTCCTCCCTCTCCTTATCATCCATCTCGCTAAACCGCTTCTCTGTCTTCCTTACCGGATTAAACTGTAGATTTCTTTGCGGCTGCTCTTTTTTTACCAGTTTTTCCGCCGCCCTGCGTGCCAAAGGCAGGGCACAGGTAATGCCCGGGGATTCAATTCCCACCAGGTTCACCGTGTTCGGATGCCCTTCATCGGCTTCCAGAAGAAAATCCAGCACCTCTCCGGTTTCAGGGTTCATCCTTTTCCAGCGGATTCCGGCAAAATTTCGGATAAAATATTCCGGCTTCATCTGCTTAAACATCTTTTTTCCGTCGCTATACAGCCCGTCCATATGTTCTTTCGTCACGGCATAATCTTCCCACCCCTCGGTTACATAGCTGTCCGGCCCTACCAGAACATTTTTGTCAATCGTCGGCGTGGCATGGGTCGAAAAATCGCCCTTATCATTGGGCGCAGGATAAACAGGAATGGAGAGAAACTCCCCCGCTTTCTTATCCAGAACAAAATATTCTCCCTTAAACCCCTTCACCGGATAATCCGGATAGCCCAGCATGGCAGAAATACGCGAGGCATACATCCCGGCACAGTTGATCACCCATTTGGTGCGAAATGCGGAGGTTTTTGTCTGCACCAGATAAAGATTCTCCTCTTCCTTTCGGCAAATCCCCGTCACTTCCTCGCCAAAGAAAAACTTGGCTCCATTCTGCGCCGCATTTTCCGCCAGGGCTATAGTGTACTGCATAGGGTCTAAGATTCCCGAGGAGGGTACAAACATCGCAAACTCTCCCCCGGCATTCGGATCAATTGCCGCAATCTCCTCTTTCGTAATCATGCGCATTCCCTCTACACCGTTTGCCTCCCCGATAGCCTTATATTTTAAGATATTCTCCCGGTCATGTTCGGTAAATCCCACAACCAGCTTCCCGGTGCGGTGAAACGGAACACCAAGTTCCTCTGCCACCTGATCAAACTCCCGGTTTCCCTCCACGGCACACTCTGCCCTTAACGACCCGGTCTTATAGGTAAAACCTGCATGAAGCATCCCTGTATTTCGGCTGCTGTTGCCGCATCCCACATCCAGTTCCTTTTCCAGCACGGCAATACGCAGCCGATAACGCGATAATTCCCTGGCCGTTGCCGAGCCGACTACGCCTGCCCCAATCACAAGAACGTCATAGTTTTCCATGTCCTTCTCCTTTCCCTTTCGTCCTCTTTTTTTCGCCTTTTCTTTTTTCGTTTTTTCATTAAAATAAGTCTTTTCATTCATGCGCCTTTTCTTTTTGCGTCCCTTCTTTTCAATAACCCGGTAATCACTTATCCTTCCTGCATTGTACCAAAGCCTTCCCTCTGCGTCAAACCGGAAAAATAAAACTATACTTCAATATTTCTAAAGTTGGTTCCTGTTCACATGTTCATGGCAACAGACAAAAATCCATAAAAGTAAGCGTCTGCCAATCCTTCATAAAAGACGCAGAAAAACAAAAAACGCCGTGCAGCCATAGAGCTAAGCTGCACAGCATTTCCTGTTTCATTCATAATTAAAAGCGCAATTCATCATCTTCTTCGCCAGCCACATTTTCTTTTTCTTTCACCCATTCCCTTAATTCACGCAAAGCTTCCCTGTATTTTTCGGAAAATGCGGTGGGGTTTCCCAGAAGAATTCCCCGCCGATAAAAGGAATGAAGGCGCGAAGGACAGCTTCCCTCCTGTCTGTGCCGTTTTGCCATAAGGATAAGTTCTTCTCTTGCGGCAAGAAGCTTCTCTGCCGTTTCCCTGGCCTTCTGGTGTTTCCCTTCCAGATATTCGGCAAGGGCAGCGCTGCTTTCCCTGACTCCGCTCATCCGGGACGTGGCCTCTGCAAGGATTTCCTCAACATGCTGGGCGGCTTCCTCATGCACGGCTGCCGCTTTAAGTTCCAGATGTTCCCGAAGTTCGCTCTTTAACAGGGCAATTTGTCCCTGTACCTCTTCCATCTCTGCCTTCACTCTGGTCATCGCCTCTAATGCACGGCCCAGATCCAGGGCAGCTCTCGTCGATTCAATAACATCTGCCGCAAAGGCCAGTCCAATCACAATTACCAGAACTTCCGCCAAAACAGGATGGATGCCCAAAACTAGGCGCTCCACCGGACGATGGATTACCTCGGTCAGGAAAATAGTCAAAAATCCCCAGGCAATCGAAGAACTCAGACAGATATAGCCGTGAAGCTGAAAACGCTGATTGCTGTAATCCCAGTAGCGCATCTTAAACAGCCGTTCCATCCCCCACCCCGTTGCATATTCTAACAGCGTAGCGGCAATCACCCCGGAAAAATAAACCAGGATAAGATTATCCTTCACCGGAAGAGATACGAACAGCATCATTACCGCCCCTGTGCCATAGAGGGGGAGCATGGGCAGACGGAGAAATCCCCGGTTTACCAGACGCCTCTTCCTTAACGATACATAAGAAGATTCAAAAATCCATCCAAAAAAACAGTAGCAAAAGAAAAACAAGATCCATTGCCATTCATTATAGGAATACATCCAGGGCTACTCCTTCAGCAGATGGATGAACAGACCGCTGCGAAGTTTCGGCTCAAACCAGGTTGACTTGGGCGGCATCAGGCGGTTGGCATCGGCCACATCCAGAAGTTCCTGGATGGATGTGGGATAAAGGGCAAAGCCCACGGCCATATCTTCTTCGGTCCGGCGCTCTAACTCCTTAAGTCCGCGGATTCCGCCAATAAAATCAATCCTCTTATCGGTTCTCGGATCGCCAATCCCAAGAATCGGGCCTAAAAGCGCATTCTGCAAAATCGACACATCCAGTTCATCCACAGGATCATCCGTGCCAAGTTCCTCCTTTGCCTCTAAAGAATACCACTTTCGGTTCAGATACATCCCAAATTTCCCCTTTTTATCCGGGCTGTAGGGAATCATTCCCTCTTCCTTTACGACAAAACACCGGGAAATCTTCTCCAGAAATTCTTCGCTGCTCATTCCATTTAAATCAGCTACCACGCGGTTGTAAGGCATAATCATCAGCTGTTCGTCGGGGAAAAGCACGGAAAGAAAATAGTTAAATGCTTCCTCCCCCGTATAACCGGGATTTTCCTCGCGCCGCATCAGTCCCACCTTAACGGCCGAAGCCGCCCGGTGATGGCCGTCGGCAATGTAGGTCGCCTCTACATCAAGAAATGCCTCTTCAATTTCCTTAATCGGCCCAGGTGCTGCAATCTTCCATACCCTGTGTTCTACATTGTCCTCGGATACAAAATCGTAGAGGGGATGTCCGGTCGTAATCCGATGGATAATCCGGTTTAATTCTTCTTTTGCACGGTAAGCCAAAAAGATCGGGCCGGTGTGGGCATCCGTTGTATCGACATGGCGGATTCGGTCCTGCTCCTTTTCTTCCCTGGTATTTTCATGCTTTTTCACTACATGATTAAGATAGTCATCAATCGAACTGCAGGCGACCAGCCCTGTCTGACTGCGCCCGTTCATGGTCTGCTGATAGATATAATAGCAGGGAATCTCATCCCGGATAAAGGTTCCGTCAGCCATCCTCTTTTCCAGCAGTTCTTTTGCTTTTTCATAGACACAGTCTGCATACATATCCACATCTTCTCCAAACTGTGTTTCCGCCCTGTCAATATTTAAAAACGACAGGGGATTTCCCTTCACTGCTTCACAGGCTTCCTTCCGGTTATAGACATCATAGGGAAGGGCCGCCACCTGCGAAGCCGCTTCTGCACTGGGTCGAACAGCACAAAAAGGTTTTACAATTGCCATCCTGTTACCTCCTGTTATCTTACAAAATACGCTGCTGTTCACATGTTCACAGCAACAGGCAAATAAACAAATTAAGCAGGCTACCCGCTATCCTTAGTTTACCCTATCCGAAAAGATTTGTAAACTTATTTACGAGAATCTACAGCCAATTTCAATGCACCCATAATTCCCTGGTTATCCTTTAAGGCAGGAAGGACAATATAATGTTCAATATCTTCCAGCTCCCTGGTCACAATATAGCCTGCCAGCTGTGCCTTCACCTCTTTATGAATCAGCGGAAGAAGCTGCTTCTGGTGCATAACCCCGCCCCCAAGGATAATTTTCTGCGGCGAAAGCACCATAATATAGTTTGCCAGTGCCTGTCCGATGTAATAAGCCTCCAGTTCCCAGACCTCATCCCTGTCCGCCAGTTCTGCCCCCTTCTTTCCCCAACGCGCCTCAATAGCCGGGCCTGCCGCCATGCCTTCCAGGCAGTTTTTGTGGAAAGGACATTTGCCCTCATAGGTTTCCTTGGGATGAGGCTTTAACAGCATGTGTCCGGCTTCCGGGTGCAGCATACCGTGGACAAGCTTTCCATTGACGATAAACCCTGCGCCAACACCTGTTCCAATCGTAATATACATGCTGTTTTCCAGTCCCTGACTTGCTCCCCAGGTGGCTTCACCCAGTGCTGAACCATTGACATCCGTATCAAAACCCACCGGAATATGCAGTTCCTTTTGAAAATACCCTGCCATCGAGCAGTTTTGCCAGGCCAGCTTCGGCGTGGTTGTAATATAGCCGTATGTCGGCGAATTCCGGTTTAAATCCACCGGGCCAAAGCATCCGATTCCCAGTGCCTCGATTTGGTTTTCCCTGAAAAAATCCGCCAGCTTAGGCAGGGTTATCTTTGGAGTTTCCGTGGGCAGTGAAATCTGCTTTTCAATCTCCCCGTGCTCATTACCTATGGCGCAAACCATCTTCGTTCCGCCCGCTTCCAATGCTCCTAAACGCATAATCCTTTTTCCTTTCTTCAACTCGTTTTCTCAGGATTTGAACAGATAATCGATAAATTTCCTTCTATCCTGCACGTTCCGTACTGATAAGGAAGGATGAAATGACTTCCTTTTTTCACCGGAATACCGTCCACTGTACCCTCGCCTTCCAGAACGCTTACATTTGTAAAAAAGGAAGCAAAATCTTTCGCAAACCCACCGCAGATATCATATTTATCGACCGAATAATAAGGACAGGTAATCAAATGTGTATGTACGGCCCCCTCCAGCTTCTCCACAGCCGGCTCTCCCTTATATGGCACAAAAGGTGCCGCTATCGTGGCAATGCTCTGCTCCACATGCAGGGGTCTTGGCTTTCCGTCCGACAGGCGGTCATAGTCGTAAACCCGGTAGGTAATATCGCTGCTCTGCTGGGTTTCCAAAATCAGCGTTCCGCCTTTTATCGCATGAAGGCATCCGGGATCTATCTGGAAAAAATCCCCTTTTTTTACCGGAACCCTGCGGATAAATTTTTCCCAGTTATGGCTGCGTATCATCTCCTCCATCTCTTTCTTATCCCGGGCATAATGACCGATAACAATCTCCGTTCCCGGTTCGCAGTCCAGCACATACCAGCACTCCGTTTTTCCCAGAGAACCGTTCTCATGCTCTGCCGCATAGGCATCATCCGGATGAACCTGAATGCTTAAATCCTGCTGTGCATCAATAATTTTTACCAGAAGCGGGAACTGACTGCCCGGATAATGACCGAACAATTCCGGCTTTTCCTTCCAAAGCGCACTTAACTTCATCCCGTCATAACTTCCTCCAAGAATGCTTCCCTCTCCGCTTTTATGACCGCTGATCGCCCAGCATTCTCCCGTCTTAGCACTGGGAATCTCATAATGAAAGCTGTCCCTAAGCTTCTTTCCTCCCCAGATTGCTTCTTTAAACACAGGTTTCATCATCAATAATTCCATAAGATCCTCCTGATTTTTGCACCGGCACACGCACCAATACACGGCCATGCACTGCATAAAATTTATTTGCCGCAGCCCATATGTGTTCACAATAACCTGCGGCATTGATTTCTTAAAGTATAACATTTTCCCGTCAAAAAACACAGAACAATTTTTTAGAATTCATGGATTAATTTTTATCGACAAAAGCAAGAATTATGGATATATTACTTTTCACATGTTCACAGCAGCAGGAAAAAATTATAGATGCGTCTTAACCCGTCAAAAATACAGGGCCAAACTCCCATGGACTTTGACCCCGCATATTCACCACTATGGCAGCACTACTTCTGCCCTTTTTTTAATTCCTTTTTCTTTTTTGTAATTAATCCTCCGATTCGTCCGCTTTCTTTTGCCGTCAGACTCCTCCAGCCTCCGGAAATCACCTTATCTGCAAGACCAAGTTCCGTGGCAATCTCAAATTTCAGCACATCCTCCGGCTTCATATTTTCAGGATCAAATGAATCCTTTTTCTTACTTTTCGGCACAGTGTACACTTCCTTTCTCATGATCCGTTCCCGCTTTTTGCCGGGCTGTATTCAAAGTGTACCCTGATTTCTTAAAGCTTATACCTGAGGCTTTGTGCACAAAAAACTTACACCCTGCGCACGGGAATAATAATCGCTGCAATAAGATAGGCGACAATCCCCGTTCCCGAACAGGCTAAAAGCGCCCAGCCCAAGCGGATAATCGTAGGATCAATACCAAAATATTCTCCCAGACCTCCGCACACACCTAAAAACATCTTGTCATATTCGGAACGATATAGTTTTTTTCCGTTCATTTCTTCCTCCATCTTTATTTTTGAATATTTTTGTTCCTGTCCACAGCCTGCGTCTTTTCTGCCTCTCCTACAGAATCCGAACTCTGAACATCCACTTCCACGGCCTGCGCCTTTTCTGCCTCTCCTACAGAATCCGAACTCTGAACATCCACTTCCACGGCCTGC
>ERZ778516.2565-NODE-2565-length-11950-cov-3.439765_pt1 | contig 11950 bp, 6 predicted proteins | sample MGYA00510342_ERZ778516 | MGnify/ENA primary metagenome ERZ778516 (study PRJEB29527, sample SAMN07138961) | mouse gut metagenome | material: feces | host: mouse | place: China:Nanjing | collected 2016-01-25 ...
ATGATCGAAATCCTCAGCAACATCGTGGAGTTCCGCAACGGGGAGAGCGGTCTCCATGTGCGCCACGTGCGCCTGCTGACCGAGATGCTGCTGGACCACTTGATGGATAAAACGGACCGCTACGGCCTTACCCGCAACGATATCGTCCTCATCAGCAACGCCTCCGCCCTCCACGATATCGGCAAGATTTCCATCCCCAGCGAAATCCTCAACAAACCGGGCCGCCTGACCAAAGAGGAGTTTGAGGTCATGAAGTCCCACACCGTGATCGGCGGCCAGATGATGGATGACCTGCCCGATTACCAGACCGAACCGCTGGTGAAGGTGGCGCGGGAAATCTGCCGCTGGCACCATGAGCGGTACGACGGACGGGGCTACCCCGACGGCCTGGAGGGAGAGAGTATCCCCATTGCCGCACAGATTGTGGCGTTGGCCGACGTGTACGATGCCCTCACCAGCGCGCGGGTCTATAAACCCCCCTTCTCCCACGAAAAAGCGGTGGAGATGATCCTCAACGGCGAGTGCGGCGTGTTCAACCCCCTGCTGCTGGAGTGCCTGACGGATATGGCCGATACCCTGGACGAGAAGCTCAACAGCAGCGCCCAGAGCGACCGGATCGAAATGCGCAGCGTGGCCGAGGAGCTCCACCGCCACGAGGAGCTGTCCGCCTCCGAGCGGACCTTGCAGCTGCTGGAGCACGAGCGGATGAAGTTCAGCTTCTTTGCCGCCATGAGCCAGGAGATTCAGTTCGAGTACACCACCACCCCGCCCATGGCCAGCCTCAACGCCTGGGGCGCAGAGCGCACCGGCCTGAAGGAGACGGTGATGGACCCGGTCCGCAGCGCGGAAGTCCGGAAGATTATCAGCCAGAACGATATGGACGGCCTGGTCCGCGCCCTGCGCAGCACCACCCCCGCCCAGCCTGTGGTCCGCTATGAGTGTCCCCTCAATATCGGCGGCGAGGCCCGCTGGTCCAGAATCATTGCCAGGGCGACCTGGTCCGCCGACGAGCCGCCCAGGTATACCGGCGCCATCGGCAAGGCCACCGATATCCACGACTCCCGCATGAAGCTGGAGAAGCTGGAGCGGGAGGCCACCCACGACACCCTCACCGGCCTGCTCAACCACGCCGCAGCCAGAAAACAGATTCAGACGCTGCTGGAGGAGTACCCCAAAGGCTCCTTTGCTATGGCAATTCTGGACCTGGACCACTTCAAGTCCGCCAACGATACATACGGCCACATGTTTGGCGACCAGGTGCTCAAATACCTGGCCGGCAAGCTGCGGGAGAGCATTCGGGGCGCGGATATCGCCGCCCGCGTGGGCGGAGACGAGTTCCTCATCTTTTTGGAGTACCATGGCGAGCTTGCCCCCGTGATTGAACGCATCTTCTCCGCCCTGACCAGCGGGTCCTATGAGAACTTCCCCATCTCTGTCAGCATGGGCGTGTGCCGGACCGAGAAGGTAGGGTGCAATTACGAGTCCCTCTTCCACGCCGCAGACCAGGCCCTCTACGCCGTCAAGCGTTCAGGACGCGGCAGCTTCCAGTTTTTTGACCAGACTATGCAGGATATGCAGGATAAACTTTCTGTCTCCGCCATCTCTCCCATTGACAGCGAGGGGGCGCAGGAGGCAGGACATAAAAAAGGAGAGTAATCACCATGACTTTACAGGAATGCTATACCGCTCTGGGCGGAAACTACGACGATGCCATCAGCCGTCTGCGCAGCGAACGCCTGGTGACTAAATTTGTCGTCAAATTCCTTGACGACGACAGCTGCGCCCTCCTGCTCCGCTCCATGGACGAGAAAAATTATGAGGAGGCTTTCCGCGCCGCCCATACCATCAAGGGCGTGTGCCAGAATCTCAGCTTTACCAGTCTCTACGAGGTCTCCAACCGCCTCAACGAGGCTCTGCGCAACGGTCCAACCCCGGAGGCCCCCGGCCTTGTGGAGGAGGTGAAGGCGGAGTACGACAAGACGGTCTCCGCAATCCGCGCCTTCCAGGAAAGCGCGGGCCTTTAAGAGGGGCGATGACGGATGAAGATGCGTGGAAAAACAAATTTTGCGGACAGGACGCTCCGTTTTGTGAAGCGCAGCCTGTTTCTGGTGCTGGCCCTCAGCGTGGCGATTTTCTCGCTGCTGGCCCTGTTCCTGGCCAACCAGAGCGCCAGCACGATCCGCGCAGTGAGCAAAATGTATATGTCCGGACTCAACGAGCAGATTTCCGCCCACTTCGAGACCGCCATCAGCCTGCGGCTGGACCAGCTGGAGGTGCTGGCGCGGGACGTTCCCTCGCCGGGAATCCACACCGATGAGGAAGAACGGGCGGAGCTGATTGAAAGCGCCCAAGCCAGGGAGTTCAGCCACTTGGGCTTCCTTCAGGCGGACGGGAGCTTTGACATGCTGTACGGCTCCCAGCTGGAGGTCATTGATCTGGAGCCGTATCTGGAGTCCCTGTCCGAGGGGGAAAAAAAGGTGGCCGTCGGTCTCGATACGTCCGGCAAGCGTCTGATTCTGCTGGGCATCCCCTCCCGCTACCCGATTACCCAGGACCACGCCTGCGTCGCTATGGTGGCGGCGCTTCCGGTGGAATACATCAGCAACACACTCTCTCTGGAGGAAAACAGCGACCGCGTCTACTCCTATATTATCCGCAAGGACGGCACCTTCGTCATCCGTACCGGCGACGCTTTCCGGGACAGCTATTTTGAACGGGTGCGCAGCCTCTATGACTCGGCAGGGGGCAGCAAAGATAAAGAGACATATATCACCGATCTGTACTACGCTATGGAACAAAACGAGCAGTTCTCCTCTGAGATCTCTATCTACGGCGAGACAAGGCAGGTGTTCTGCTCCAAGCTGAGCCATTCCGAGTGGTTCCTCCTCACCTTTATGCCCTATCAGGCTCTGGATGATATTGTCAACGGCTTCACCGGGCGGTGGACGGTCATGGTCTTCAGCGCCTGCGCCCTGGTGCTGATAATCCTGATGCTGGTTTTCGCCCAATACTCCCAGATGACCAAGCAGCAGATTCAGGAGCTGGAGAAGGCCCGGAAAGCGGCGGACCACGCCAACAGAGCCAAGAGCGAGTTCCTGTCCAACATGAGCCATGACATCCGCACGCCTATGAACGCCATCGTGGGCATGACGGCAATTGCTACCACCAATATCGGTAATCAGGACCAGGTGCAGAACTGCCTGCGGAAGATTACCCTCTCCAGCAAACATCTGCTGGGCTTGATTAACGACGTGCTGGACATGTCCAAGATCGAGAGCGGCAGGATGACCTTGAATATGGACCAGATTTCCCTCCGGGAAGTCATGGACAGCATTGTGAACATTGTCCAGCCCCAGGTCCGGTCCAAGCGCCAGCAGTTCAACATCTCCATCCACGACATCTCCACGGAAAACGTGTGCTGCGACGGCCTGCGGCTCAATCAGGTCCTCATCAACCTGCTGGGCAATGCGGTGAAGTTCACGCCCGACGGCGGGTCCATTGAGGTGGCGTTGTATGAGGAGGATTCCCCCAAGGGCGAGGACTACATCCGCACCCATATCACCGTGAGGGACAACGGCATCGGTATGTCGGAGGAGTATCAGTCGAAGATTTTCGACTCCTTCAGCCGGGAGGATTCCACACGGGTGCAGAAGACCGAGGGTACCGGTCTGGGCATGACCATCACAAAGTACATTATTGACGCCATGGGCGGCGATATCCAGGTACGCAGCCGGTTGGGAGAGGGAACGGAATTCCATGTTACCCTGGACCTGCTGCGGGCCACCATCCAGGAGGTGGACATGGTTCTGCCGGAGTGGAGTATGCTGGTGGTGGACGACGACCAGCAGCTGTGCGAGAGCGCGGTGGCGTCCTTGAAGGCTATCGGCCTGAATCCGGACTGGACCCAGGATGCGGAGTCCGCCCTGAAAATGGTGGAGGAACACCACCGCCGCCGGGATGACTACCACATCATCCTGCTGGACTGGAAGCTGCCGGGTATGGACGGCATTGCCGCTGCCCGCGAGATCCGGCGGCGTTGGGGAGACGATATCCCGATTCTCCTCATCTCCGCATACGACTGGAGCGAGATTGAAAACCAGGCCAGAGAGGCCGGCGTGACGGGTTTCATCTCCAAGCCGCTGTTCAAATCCACCCTCTTCTATGGCCTGAAACCCTTTATGGGCGTAGTGGACGCGAAGGACGAAGGCGATATCATGATTGGCCGGAGCGACCTGGAGGGCCGGAGGATTCTGCTGGCAGAGGACAACGACCTGAACTGGGAGATTGCCAGCGAGCTGCTGTCGGAGGAGCTGGGCCTGGAGCTGGAATGGGCGGAGAACGGACAGCTCTGCGTGGAGAAGTTCCAGGCGTCCGAACCGGGGTACTTCAACGCTATTCTGATGGATATCCGTATGCCGGTGATGACGGGGTACGAGGCGACGCGGAGTATCCGGGCCATGGACCGGGAGGACGCGAAGGCAATTCCCATTATTGCTATGACGGCGGACGCGTTTTCCGAGGATATCCACAAGTGTCTGGAGTGCGGCATGAACGCCCATGTGGCCAAGCCGATTGACGTACGGGAGGTCGCACGTCTGTTGGTTAAGTTTATCGGTTCAAAGGAAACTGAATAAGGACTCCCGGCTGTTGTAGAGCAGCCGGGAGTTTTTCCGTATGGGATCGGTATGGGAGGTTTTTCGTGCCGCACCGTACCTTCCAAATTCTTTCCCTGCAAGATATCCGTCGCAACTTGCAATTTGTAAGAATATTCACCTGCGCTTTGTTTGATTATCTATAGATTGCATGAAATTGTTAAAAATATACCGCCCGTTAAAATGAATTATGTCAAAAACTCTCTTGCAAAACAGACGATTTTCGTGTATGATATAAATATACCCTATTTTGAATCCAAACAAGGAGAGATGTAATGATGAAAAAGAAGATTTTTGCGCTGCTCCTGGCCCTGGTGATGCTTCTGGGGCTGGCTGCCTGCGGCGGCGGCGGCAACAACAACGCGCCTTCCGGCGGTAACAACGGCTCCGCCGGCGGCGATACCGGCGGCAGTCCCAGCGGCGGCAGTTCCGGCGCGGAGCTGACCTTTACCACCGGCAGCGATCAGGGTACCTATTACAGCTTCGGCAGCGTTCTGGCCGGTCAGATCAGCGACCGCACCAGCACCGCTGTGACCGCTATCGTGGGCAAGGGCTCCAAAGCCAACATCGAGGCTATGGATGTGGGCGACGCGCAGCTGGGCTTCGTGCAGTCCGACGTTATGGCCTATGCCTATGACGGTACCAACCTCTTTGCGGAGGACGGCAAGGTGGACAGCTTTTCCACTGTGGCGGCTCTGTATATGGAGCAGGTGCAGATCATTACCCTGGACCCCTCGATCAAGACGGTAGCCGATCTGGCAGGCAAGTCCGTATCCGTGGGCGAGTCCGGCTCCGGCGTGTTCTTTAACGCTGTGGACGTGCTGGGCGCATACGACCTGACCCTGGACGATATCACTCCCACGTACCAGTCCTTCGGCGACAGCGCCGAGGCCCTGCAGGACGGTAAGATCGACGCCGCGTTCATCGTCTCCGGCGCACCCACCACCGCCGTTGTCTCCCTGGCTACAAACCGCGACGTGTACGTGGTGGAGCTGGACGACGAGCATATTGAAAAGCTCACCGCCGCCTCCCCCTACTACAGCAAGAACGTGATTCCCGCCGCAGCCTATGGCCTGGAGCACGATGCGACCACCGTTGCCGTGGGCGCGGTGATTATTGCCCGCGACGATGTGGGCGACGACGCGGTATACGATGTCGTCTCCGGCATTTTCGACAGCATCGACACCCTGGGTCACGACAAAAAGAGCGAGCTGAATCTGGACTTTGCGGCTTCTGTCACAGCAGTGCCGTATCATCCCGGCGCGGCTAAGTATTTCAGTGAGAAGGGCTTTGACGTTCCCAGCAAATAAAGCTCTGCAAGACGGCCATTGCGGACTGCGGCGGCAAACGCCCGCCGCAGTCCTTGCATTCTACAGGAAAATAAAAAATGTGTTAAGAAGGAGGACCAAGAAATGAGCCTATGGAAGAAACAAGCTGACCCCACGCCCCCTGTTCCCCCTGACAATCCGGCGGAGGTAGGCTCCGCCGCCGATGTTGAGGAGATGATGAAAAAATACGACCGGGAATCCAATACCCGCGTCTGGGAGGGCGTTCCGAAGTGGATCGTTCGGTTTGTGATGGTCCTCTTTTCCCTGGTGTGTCTGTACCTCACCCTCATCAACCGGAGTCAGGCCGAGGTCCGGATGACCATTTTCCTCGGCATGATTGTCATCATCGGATACCTGAATTTCCCCCTGCGCAAAGGCCATGTGAAGGTCAATTCCCTGCCCTTCTATGACATCATTATTATGATTGCCGGGTCCGCACCCTTTTTCTACTTTGCCCTGAACTGCCAGAAGATTATGAACACCAGCTACACCAAGATTACAAAAAATCCTGTTATGCTGGCGATGGCGATTGTGGGTATTCTGGCCATGGTGGAGCTGTGCCGCCGCAGTGTGGGCCTGCCGATCCTCTGCGTGGTGGGCGCGCTGCTGATTTATACGTTCTCCAATGTGCGCTTCGGTAAGGTCATTTACGACCTGTTCTTTACCACCAACGGCGTCTTGGGTACGCCCATCAGCGTGTGTCAGAAGTACATTGTTGTGTTCATTATCTTCGGCGCGTTTTTGGAGCGAACGGGAATATCCAATTTCTTTATTAATCTGGCCAACTGCGTGGCCGGTTCCTCCTCGGGCGGTCCGGCAAAGGTGGCGGTCATCTCCTCCGCACTGTGCGGCATGGTGTCCGGCTCCTCCGTGGGCAACACCGTGACCACCGGCTCCGTGACCATCCCCATGATGAAGAAAACCGGGTATCAGGGGGAATTTGCCGGGGCTGTGGAGGCCGCGGCCTCTACCGGCGGACAGATTATGCCGCCGATTATGGGCGCGGCTGCGTTCCTGATGGCGGAGTACACCGGCATCCCCTACGCCACCATTGCGCTGCTGGCAATCCTGCCCGCCGTGCTCTACTTCACCGGCATCTATATCGCGGTCCATCTGGAGGCAAAGAAACTGGGCCTGCGGGGCCTGCGGCGGGACGAGCTGCCGGAATTCAAGCATCTGGTGAAGAAAATTTACCTCCTGCTGCCCCTGGTGGTACTGGTAGTGCTGGTGTCCAACGGCACCCGGACCATGCAGTCCTCCGCCGCAATTGCAATTCTGATTACCATTCTGGTGGGCGTGATCAACAACATCGTCAATGCCGCTTCAAAGAGTGACGATACCTCCGACAACATCTCCCTGCAGAAAATCGTGGAGGCTCTGGAGGCGGGCGCAAAGGGTACCATCACCGTAGCCGCCGCCTGCGCAATGGCGGGCGTTGTGGCGGGGTGCATCACCTCTACCGGCCTTGCCAGCCGTCTGCTGCGGGCCATCGTGTCCGTGTCCGGCGGCGTGACCATCGTGGCGTTGCTGCTGACTATGCTGTGCTGCATCGTGCTGGGCATGGGCGTGCCGACTACGGCGAATTACTGTATTATGGCCTCCACCTGTGCGCCGATCCTGATGAGCGAGGCCATCGGCGTGCCGATGCTGGCGGCGCATTTCTTCGTGTTCTACTTCGGCATCGTGGCCGACATCACCCCGCCGGTGGCTCTGGCGGCGTACGCGGGCGCGGCGATCGCCAAGGCCCCGCCGATGAAGACGGCATTCAACGCCACGCGGCTGGCGATTGGCGCGTTTATCGTGCCGTATATCTTCGCACTGAACCCCGCAATGCTGCTGATTGACGCCCAGTGGTACGATGTGGCGTTGATTACCGTTACCGCGCTGATGGGTATTTTCGGCGTGGCCGCGGGCTTGGGCGGGTTCGTGTTCAAGCCGCTGAAGGTCTGGGAGCGCGTGCTGTTCATCGCTGGCGGGCTGACGCTGCTGGTGCCGGGGCTGGCTACAGATTTGATTGGGCTGGCGTTGGTGGCCGCAGTGGGTGCGGTGAATTATATGGGGGCGAAGAAAGAGAATTAAGGTAAAAAATCTCGGTGTCGATAATTGCCCTGGGATTGTTTAAGTGTGCAGACGGAACTCCGTCTGCACACTTATTTACCCAATTGATTGGGGAGGTATATTTTATTACCTAAGGACTTTCAGTAGGTCCTAACTGATGATGGCATTTGCGAGGGTATGGAAATTGTTGCTTCCTTCAATTTTCATTTGAAGTGCACCATTCAGTGGAATATCATAGTGTTTAGGAAGGCCCTCTGGGTCCAGATCAAAAGCAGTTGCTAACTGTCCATCCAGATATATACTGATCGTAGTTTTGTGCATAGGACCGCCGTCTATATGTCCGGCATCAAAACTGAGCGTGTTGTATTTACCATCCAAATTAAACAGTGCCCAACCACCATATGCATTCCATCCGTCCAGCACATAGCCAAATGACAGGCAGTAAGTATAGCTTTGTCCAGCCATATTAACAGTAGCCGGGGTGTTCAAACCGTCTTTTTGATAAGGTGGACACAGATCTATTATATATCCTTGGTTCTTATCTGGAATGGTTATTCCCTCATTGCTCCCGTTGCTTCCTTCATCTTTACCACTTCCATTCTTCCCCCAGTTAAATAGAAGCAGTGCCACATTCCCACGCGAAAAGTTTGCGTTCTTTGCGGATTGAATGCCAGATAGCAATCCTAAATCAGAGGCTATACTGAGAAATCCATCAGGAAAGCCCCCGCGGCTTGCAGCTTTATCACTTTCTCCCAGTGCTCGTACTACCATTGTTACCGCCTGTCCATAGGTTACATAATCAGAGGGACCGAAACGGCCATTTCCGTAGCCAGATACAATTCCTAAATCTGCTGCCATTCCAATGTAACGGTTTGCCCAATGGCTTTCCGGGACGTCTACAAATTTGAATGAGGCAGAATTAGAAACTGTTACGCCTAGCATGCGGCAAATGACTATGGCCATCTCTGCCCGTGTGACAGGGTTCCCTGGATTAAAATAGCCGTTATTGTCGCCCACCATCAGTCCAACCCCATTTACATAGTTGACTGCTTCGTAATATTTTGAACTAGCTGCCACATCAGGAAAAGGCATTGTACCAGAAACATTATTTTCCGGCACTCTCGGTTCTTCAACAGCGTTTAGTTCTAAGCTGTCTGTCCAAGTAACATAAATATCAGTATCTCTAGCAGCGAATGCGGAGACTTCCAAAGCAAAACATAGAGCCAGGGCAAGGATGATCGAAATTGTTTTTTCTTTCATAGTATAAGCTCCTTATTTGATATTTTCAGAAAAGCGCATAAGGATTGCTGCGACTTCGGAACGCCTGGCATCTCCGCTGGGATTCAAACTACCATTACTGCCAGAAATCACACCAGTGGACGCGGCCCATTGCATTGCGGCATTGGCCCAGTTTGCTACGGAAGAGCTGTCATTGAACACACTAAGGTCAAAAGTTGCGACAGGGCTGCCAGCATACCGCCACAGCATGGTTGTCAGTTCTGCGCGGGTAATTTTTCCGCCAGGGTTGCTTCCATCAGAAACCTGACTGGAAACTGCCCATGCCTGCGCGTTAGAATACCAGCTGGAGCCGGAATTACCCACATCTGCCCCGTCCATGCGGCCCAACACGGTCCAAACCATGGCACGATTCATCTCGCCATTAGGGTCGAACGTGGTGTCGTTGCCGTTGCCGCGCATAAGACCTCTTTTGTACACATATTGCACAGCATCATAACACCAATTGCCGGGATTTACATCTATGAACGGCATAGGCGGTGTGTCAGGTACAACAGACACCGTAGACTGGCTGGACTGGTCAGACGGTATCTTTTTGAAGGATACCTCAATCGATACACCGCTGTTAGACATGGCGAAGGTGTACTTGCTGTTGCCCTTGCTCATCAGCGGCAGTTCGATTCCTTTGCTGTTGACAGCGCGTATTTTATCTAACTCATAGCCGCTGTCAGGCGTGACAGTCAGTGTCACAGTGGCTCCCTGAGGCGCCGCTTTGGGGCTGACAGAAACTTTGCCGCCAGTTACGCTGGGAACAGAGATTGGACTTGTACTGTCACTGGAACTGCTGCCGCTGGAGGGACTGGAGCCGCCGGTGTTTGAACCGCCAATATTATTGTTGCCGCCGCTACCCTTGAAGGTCCACTGTGCATATACCGTTGTGTCCTGCGTGAATACGGTATCTGTGGTAATCCGCGTTCCGCCGGTGGGGGCAGTGTACCAGCCAGTGAAGGTATAGCCTGTGCGGGTAGGTGTGGGCAGGCTGGACAGCTTGCCGTTCGAGTCGGTTGTCATAGTTCTGGAATCCGAAATTGTACCGCCATTTGCATCAAAGACTATTTGGTGGGGGGTAATGTATTCACTATCATCGGTATAAATCCAGTTGGCGTTGAGAAGGTAGTTCTTCCCTTTGCCATCAGCTTCACTTATGTCTATATCACCATCATCAGTAACTACACCATTAGCTCCATCATACACACCTATTTGTTCTATTTGGAGATTGGTATTCTTGTATGTCTCGCTTCCGCCATAATAAACCGTGCCAATTTTGGGACAACAATCAAAGGCCGCTGAATCGATAAAAGTCACACTTTTAGGGATAGATATAGTCTTTAGTGCTGTACAGTCATGAAATGTATAATCCCCTATATTGCGTACACCATCGGAAAAAGTCGCACTGGTTAAGCCAGCACAAGCGACAAATACATACTTCCCCATATTCGTTACGCTTCCTGGAATAGTAACGTGATTTAAGCCGGTGCGGAAAAAGGCATAATCACCAATACTGGTCACACTGTCTGGGATGTCGATACTGGTTAAACTGGTACACGAAGAAAAGGCCGATTTGCCGATACTAGTCACACTGCTTGGGATTGTAACGCTGGTCAAGTTAGTACCCGCAAAAACGCTGTCTTCAATACATGTAATACTGTTTGGAATGTTGACGCTGGTCAAACCACAGCGAAAGGCTCCGCGTCCAATGGTAGTTACACTATTCGGAATATCAATACTGGTCAAATTGGGACAGTCAAAAAAAGCCAAGTCCTTAATAGTGGTTACACTGTTTGGGATATAGACACTGGTCAAATTGTAATTGGACTGAAAGGCCCACTTTCCAATACTAGTTATATTGTTTGGAATGTTGACGCTGCTCAGTTTAGTACCTGCGAAGACGCTGTCTTCAATACGTGTAATACCGTTTGGAATGGTGACATCTGTCAAGGCTGTGCAGAAAAAGGCCCCACAACCAAGATTAGTTATATTAGGTGGAATGGTGGCATCCATTCTGTAGCAACAGGCAAAGGCACCATCGCCAATATAGGTCACGCTATCCGGAATACTTACATTGATTAAAGCGTGGCAGCCATAAAAGGCAGCCTTCCCAATGTAAGTCACACTAGTCGGTATAGTAACACTGGTTAAAGTCATACATTCATGAAAAGCATCAACAATGTGAGTAACACTGTCCGGGATGTTGACAGATGTTAACTGTTTGCAATCCCCGAACACGGTGTTGCTTGCTCCTGGTACGCCTAATCCATAACCACCTAATGCCACCAAGCCAACCACAGGCTGTCCATTAATTTGCTCTGGAATATCAAAGCTGGCAGAATTGCCGTTAGCATAGCAAATAACCACACCTCTGCCACCGCTCAACTCGTAATATGCATCGGATGGACTTGGATAATAGTACTGAATATCCCACCCATTCCAAGTCACAGTCTGGATATCCGGCGATGTGGCAGATGTTTCTTCACTAATGTCAAAGCCAATATCGGCCTGTGCCGTCCCAGGTAATAGTACCAGCACCGTACACAGTGCCAGCATAGTTAATAAAAATTTTTTGTACATACTTCCTCCTATAATTTGAAATTTTGTGTTGCCCGGTCAAAAATATCC
>ERZ778516.2567-NODE-2567-length-11945-cov-5.033642_pt1 | contig 11945 bp, 7 predicted proteins | sample MGYA00510342_ERZ778516 | MGnify/ENA primary metagenome ERZ778516 (study PRJEB29527, sample SAMN07138961) | mouse gut metagenome | material: feces | host: mouse | place: China:Nanjing | collected 2016-01-25 ...
CGTTTCGGACTGGAGCTTGAACATCGAATATGTTTTCTTTGCGATAAACGCCGCCACAAACAGCGATACCGGAGTGACAAGCACCACCACAAGGGTAATCTTCCCGTTCAGGGAAATCATAAACAACAGCGTTCCAAGGATTGTGATTACCCCGGTAAAAAGCTGCGTAAAACCCATTAAAAGACCGTCGGAAAACTGATCCACATCCGCAATCACGCGGCTGACCACCTCACCGTAAGAATGCCCGTCAATATATTTAAGCGGGAGTATCTCGATTTTGTGGAACGCCTCCCTTCTGATATCGTGGATCACATGGTAAGCAATCCTGTTATTGCTCACATTCATCATCCACTGCGATACCGCCGTAAGCAGAACAACCACTACTATTTTCTTAACAATCGAAAGCACCGGGTCAAAATTCACCAGACCCTTATCAATAATATAGTCAATCGCATCGCCGGTTAAAATCGGCACATAAAGCGTCAGCGCCACTGTGACTGCCGCACATAAAATAGAAAGTGCCACAAAAAACCAGTAGCGGCGGATGTAGCGCAGCACTTTCCCCATCGTCCCGCGGGTAGCCGAGTAGGTTTCCTTTTTTGAATTTCCATTTTTTTCCTTTTCCCCACTCATCCTTATGCCCCCTTCCCTTCCTCTTTCTTAAACTGCGAATAATAAATCTCCTGATAAACCTCACAGTTTGCCAGTAGTTCTTCATGCTTTCCAATCCCCGCAACATGCCCGTCATCGAGCACCACAATCTGGTCGGCATGCATAATGGAAGCCGCGCGCTGCGACACGATAAACACTGTGAGCTTCTCCCCCATCTCGCGCAATGCACGGCGAAGCTTTGCATCCGTCGCGTAGTCGAGCGCTGATGCGCTGTCGTCCAGCACCAAAATCTCCGGCTTTCTTACCAGGGCGCGCGCGATGGTCAGGCGCTGCTTCTGCCCGCCCGAAAGATTCTTGCCGCCCTGCGTGATCGGCGCGGAAAGCTTTCCATCCTTTGTATCCACAAATTCCTTAGCCTGCGCAATCTCGAGCGCTTCAAACATTTCTTCATCCGTCGCGTCCTGCCTGCCCCACAGCAAATTCTGGCGGATCGTCCCTTTAAAGAGCACAGCTTTTTGCATAACCATACCGATTTTGTCGCGCAGTGCTTCCATAGGATAGTCCTTTACATTGATACCATCCACCAAAACCTCGCCCTCCGTCGCATCATAATAGCGCGGAATCAGGTTGATTACGGACGACTTCCCCGAACCCGTACCGCCGATAATACCAACTGTTTCACCCGGCTTTACCTTAAAATTCAGCCCGGTAAGCGATTCCGCACCCGCACCCCGGTAGGTCAGACCGACATTTTTAAATTCAACGGCATAGGCAGGCGAACCTTCTTTTGTTCCCGTACCATAAAGCGCCGCCCGCTTTTTCTCATACTCCGCCTCATCGCCGTAAGTCATCCCAGGCTTGATCTCGAACACCTTCTCAATGCGCCCCGCGCAGGCAAGTGCCTTTGTGATGGTCACAATCAGGTTCGCAAGTTTCACAAGCTCCACAAGAATCTGCGACATATAATTGACCAGCGCAATCACCGCGCCCTGCGTGATAATCCCCGCATCCACGCGCAGCGCCCCGACCCAGATCAGTGCCGCGATGGAGAGATTTACCACGATGTAAGTGAGGGGGTTGGTGAGTGCGGAAATCCTGCCGACAAGCATCTGCAATTTCGTCAGCGCTGTATTTTCCTCCTCAAACTCTGTAATTTCCTCCTGCTCCTTGGCAAACGCGCGGATCACGCGCACACCTGTCAGATTCTCCCTCGTCTTTCCAAGCACCCTGTCAAGCCCTTTTTGCACCTTCTTAAACAGCGGCATGGTAATCATCATAATACCGAACACAATCACCGAGAGTACCGGGATGGTAACAACAAAAACCAGCGCCGCCTTCACGTCGATGGTAAACGCCATAATCATCGCGCCAAACACGATGAACGGCGAGCGCATAAACAGGCGCAGTACCATATTTACGCCGGACTGCACCTGGTTGATATCGCTCGTCATGCGAGTTATCATTGTGGAAGTCCCAAGGTCATCAATCTCCGAGTAGGTCAGACCCTGGATATGCGCAAACAGCGCGTGCCTGAGCTTTGTAGAGCATCCGACCGCCGCCTTCGCCGCAAAAAACTGCGCCGTCAGCGAGCAGATAAGACCGATTATACCAAGTGCCACCATCAACAGGCACATACGAACAATATAAGGTCTGTCACCATTCGCAATACCCACATCAATAATTTTTTTCATTACAAGAGGAACGAAGAGTTCAAAGAGGGCTTCTAACATCTTAAACAAAGGTGCCAATACGCTCTCCTTCTTGTAATCCTTCAGGAAGCTAAGCAGTGTTTTCATTTTTCTTTGCCCTTTCCATTTATATTTTTCACTTTATTCTATATGATTTTAAAAGAGTTTTCAAGATGTATTCTGTATCGCGCCGCCTTTTATTTTGTGGCGGGCAAATTACCTTTCTTATTGAAATTTTTCAAAAAAAACTTCACGGACATTTGACTTTTTGGAAAAAACACAGTATATTATTATGCATTGACCAATAAATATCATAGTGGAGGATTTTTTACCATGAAGATCAAGGCAAAGTTAATCACATGTTTTTCTGCAATTTGTATTGGCTGTATGTTGATTGCTATGCTATGTGTCCTTGGCAGGACACGCCAGAGTTTTATCGCGATGAATGACTCTGGGGCGGAAACAACCGCCGAATACTACGCAGCCTCAATTCAGACATGGCTTGAGCAAAAGACTGCCATCATCGACTCGGCAGTCGCATATATGGAATCTTTGAATTCCATGGATGAAGCCGCTGTAATTGATTATCTGGAAGCACTGATAAATGCCACCGAGGGAGCTGTGGATGTTTTCGCGGCATTTACGGACGGAACTTTTCTTGACGGAAGCAGGCTTGAGCTCGGAGCCGATTGGGATTACACCGGCTATCCCTGGTACACACAGGCTCTTGAAACAGATAAAAAAATTTTCTGCGAACCGTACAGGGATGGCAGTGTAGATCAGATGGTACTTCCCTCTTCCAGACAGTTTACCTGCAAAGACGGTTCTGTCGGCGTAATTGGCATGAGCCTGCAATTGCAAACAATGTTCGAAATGGTTGAATCAATCGCAAATACTTCGGACGGCAGTTATGTATTTATAACGGACAACAACGGAAATATCCTGATGCATCCAAATAAAGACTTTATGCCATCCAGCGAAAAAATAAGTTCCGTGCAGGAAGTTCTTGAAGGGGCATATCTTGACGCACTGAAAGACAGGTCAGCAATCACCGTGGACTATGACGGAGTGAAGCGTTACCTTGCAACTGTACCCAGCAATATTGGAAATGTTATCGTTGCCACCCCGACATCCGTATATTACGGGGAGCTCAACCACCTTCTCGCCACCTTCCTTATAACAATGGTAATTGCAGCGATTGTGGCGGCGATCGTCGTATCCCTCTATAGCGGCAGCATTACAAAACCGATTGTTGCGATGCAGCAGGAAATTATCCAACTGAAAGAATTGAAACTGCACATGAAATATGAAACCGAAAACAACCGTGAACGGCAGGACGAAATAGGTATTATGGAGAGTGCCATAAAAGATTTGCGCGCCTGCCTCAACGAGATTGTAAGGCAGCTTATCCATGCTTCCGACACTTTAAGGGAACAATTCAGTATGGTACATACTTCGGTAGAAAACTCCGTTTCCAACAACCATTCCGTAAAGGAAACGATCAGCCAGATTACTTTTGCCATTCAGGAAGTGGCGCAGCAGACACAGGATGCAAACGGGAATTTTATCTGCTTTGCGGATGAACTCTCGCAGGTTGCGGTACGGATGGAGCACATGAACAAAACCGCCGCCGCTGCCATCCATCAGTGCCAGGACGGAGTAAAGACCGTGGAACTTCTTTCACAGAAAATTGTCCAGAGTCAGGAAATGCAGAAGATTACATACGGGACAGTAAATAACCTTTCCCAAAAATCGGTATCGATTAACGGCATCAGCAAGACAATCAGCGAGATAGCCAGCCAGACCACCCTGCTCGCCCTGAATGCATCCATTGAGGCAGCCAGAGCCGGGGATGCCGGAAGGGGATTTGCCGTTGTGGCGGAGGAAATCGGAACACTGGCAACACAGACTGTATCCGCCACCGGAAATATCAACCAGATTATTTCGGAGATCCAGGCGGATATCCAAAATGTCAGCAGCCAGATAAACCAGATTCAGGAAACCATGACCGATTGTATGGGTACAATGGGAGATACACAGGGCGTATTCCAGAAAATCAGCAACAATATCTCCGGTATGGGAACGGATATCGGCAAACTTGAAAATGCCGTGGGCAGCTTAAACCACAATAAGGATGGGATCGCAGAAAAATTTTCGAATATCTCAAGCGGAACGGAGGAATTAACCTCGGCAAGCCAGAATGTTGATGAGCAGATGGAAAGCCAGAATACCCAGATCAACCGGATCAATCAGTCCATGGGTGAACTAAACACTGTTGTAAAACACTTAAACCATATTATTGACCAATTTTATGTGTAAATCAATACGGGCTTAATGCAGTGTGGTTTCCTAGTATGGGAATACCGGATTTGCTGGATGGAGTCGGACATCTTTTCAGGCTCCATCCATTTTTTATGCCATTTCCTTACATGCCGTAAGCCAGTCTGTTTTGTGGCACTTTCCTCTATTTTATATCCTTTTAAAGCCACCTTTATTTCCTTGACATCCCAACTGTTTTTCACTATAATTATTTTATATATTATTAAAATATTTCACATTTTTCAGAAAGAAATGAGGTTTACAATGAAGAAAAACACACAACAAAGCAGAATTCTGTCAAAATCAGAATGGTTGAAACCACATGGCAGCAAACGTGCGGTGGCACTCGCCTGTGCTGGACTGCTTGCCCTCTCCTTTACAGGCTGCGGGAAAAAACAGGAGCAAAATGCAGAACCTTCCCCGACTGGGGCAACAGCCTTCCCGGATGAAGTAACAAACCCACCTGCATCCCCGACCCCTGAGGATTCAGAGCCCACGCCAACTACAGCTCCCACCCCGACTTTAGAGCCAACCGCCGTGCCGACCATGCCTCCTGCCATCTACGGTGACCCGGCGGCAATTGCCGTATACGACACGGCACAAAGCAACTATACCTTAAATATTGACGCATCCTTTCCGGTACACGAAATCAGCGACCTGCTCTATGGCATTTTTATTGAGGATATCAATTTCGCGGCGGACGGCGGGCTTTACGCGGAACTTGTACAAAACCGCTCCTTTGAATTTACAAACCTCGCCGCAGGAAATGAAAAACATGCCTGGAAGGATGTAAATGATATTACCGCCACCGTTATAAAGGACGATGCTGATGGCTGTCTAAATGCCAACAATCCAAATTATATGGTGCTGGAAAATAATTCCGATATCAATGCAGGTATTGAAAATTCCGGTTTTCTCGACGGCATGGCAGTAAAGGAGGGCGATGAATACATATTTTCAATTTATGCGCGCGGGCTTAACGGCTATACCGGTGCCATCTATGTAAACCTTATGTTTGGAAATGAATCCATTGCCAGAGAAACCATCGATTCTGTTACCGCAGAATGGAAGAAGTACGAACTCACCTTAAAGCCTTCTTCAACCGTTTCAAGAAACCTCTCCCTAAGCGTAACCATCGATACCGGTTCCGTTGCCATCGATATGGTTTCCCTGTTTCCTAAAAACACCTACAAAGGGCGCGAAAACGGTCTGCGCGAGGATCTCGCAGAAAAACTTGAAGCGCTCTCCCCGGCTTTCCTGCGTTTCCCGGGCGGCTGTGTGGTAGAAGGCGCAACGCTTGCAACCGCTTATGACTGGAAGGATTCAATCGGCGTGGGTCCGGACGGGGAACCGCTATTATTTAACGGCACTTACGGCGATGTGGCAGCGCGAAAACAGGGTCAGAATATATGGACCGACGAGCGCGCCACAAATGATAAATATCCATCCTACATGTCCTACGGGCTTGGTTTTTATGAGTATTTCCTGCTTGCCGAAGATATTGGGGCAATCGGTGTCCCTGTGGTCAACTGCGGGCTTGGCTGCATGGGTCAGGGATCTGGCTTAGGACCGGATGTCGGTTCGGAAGAATTTGAGGAGTATGTGCAGGACGCGCTTGACCTTGTGGAATTCTGCCGCGGCGACGCGTCCACCAAATGGGGTGCGGTGCGCATTGCAATGGGACATGAGGCTCCATTCGCGTTAAAGTATATCGGCATTGGCAACGAGCAGTGGGGCAACAATTTCTTCCGCCATTACGAGGCATTTGTGGACGCTTTCGATAAAGCAAAGACAGAGAACCCGGCGCTCTTTGACGGAATCGAACTGATGTTCTCCGCAGGAGTGGATGACGGTGATTCCGGCGTGGATTATATGGCATCCTACGAGGAAGCCGCGCGCTGGCTCGCCGAACACCCTGACAGGACGATTGAAGACTTTGCGGGGGCAACCGACCACCACTATTACAACTCCCCATCCTGGTTCTACAACCATGTAGACTATTACGATGAAAAAAACTACAGCCGCGACACGGAGCATATGACAGAAACAAAATTTGGCGGCGGCATCAATGTGTTTCTTGGCGAGTATGCGGCACAGTCAAACACATTGAACGCGGCTCTTTCGGAAGCGGCCTATATGACGGGGCTTGAGCGCAACGGCGACATTGTAAAGATGGCGGCATACGCGCCGTTATTTGGCAACCTGACCGCACTGCACTGGGCACCGGACTTAATCTGGTTTAACAATGTAACATCAACCTGCTCCGTCAATTATTATGTGCAGCAGGTCTTTGCCAAAAACGCGGGCAGCGCGCTTCTCTCCTCCACACTGACGGGTGCGGATATCGAAGATATCAAACTTTTTGGCCGCGTCGGGGTCGGGACATGGAATACCTCGGCAACTTTTGACAATATCAAAGTTACGGACAATACAACCGGGGCAGTTTTGGCAGAAGACGATTTCTCAGACAATAATTTTTCCTCCCGCTGGATTACTCCGTCCGACGGCAACTGGTCGGTAAAAGATGGTGCACTCTTACAGGCATCCTCCAGCACCAATACCGGGCGCTTTGGCAATATTGGCAGCGCCGCATATTTCGGCGAAACAAGTTTAACAAACTACACTTACGAGCTGACAGCAACAAAAAACGGCGGCCAGGAAGGTTTCCTAATCCCGTTCGCCGTGCGCGGTGTGGACGATAATTTCTTCTGGAATATCGGTGGGTGGAACAATACTCTCTCCTGTCTTCAGCAGGTGGAAGACAGCGCGAAATCCGGGCAGCTTAACGGCACAGTAAAAGACTGCCGGATTGAGGTGGGCAAAACCTACGCGCTGAAAATTGTTGTGAATGATACCAATGTAAAATGCTATATTGACAATGAACTCTATGTAGATTACGATCTGCCTGAAACCACAAACGCAGAGAGTTACCAGGTGGTAAGCACGGACGAGAACGGAGATATCATTATCAAACTTGTCAACGTAACAGGTTTACCAAAGACTTTTGCCATAGACATTAATGGGGTGGAAGGAATCAAAAATACCGCCTCCCTCGACCTTGTAGCAGGCACCAGCCTTGAAAACGATAATGTGCTTGGCAAGACAGAAGTTGTGACTTTACAAAGCATGGAACTTGAGGGCGCGGGCAGCCAGTTTAACTATACGGCACCGATGTATTCTGTAAGTGTTCTCAGGCTTAAAAAGGAACCATAAAACAGGCTTTTACCCAAATACAAAAATTAGCCGCACGGGGATTGTATCATCGCTCCGTGCGGCGTTTTCATTCTTCTTGTTCAACTCCGATCAGCCCCTTTATTTACGCTGGTTTTATAAAATCCTCTTTATCATCGCACATCCTATGCACAGACCATATTCTGCTTCTGCGCCCAGCACCAGCATGTATGGATCAGTCTGCTTGACGTTATACTATACTTCTCGCGGATCTGCGGTTCCGTATAATGACCGCTGCGGCAGTCGCGCATAACTTCCTTGGCAGAAAGAAGAAGGTTCTCTAGGAAATAATAGCTTGAGGAACTTGCCACATCCTCAAGATGCTCGTTGTTTGTGGCTTCCATTTCCTCCATCGCCTCACTGATGGACTTCCCAGCATTCATCTCCTCCAAAAGCCTGCAAAAATGCGGTGCCATCTTCTCCGATATCCCCGCCTGCGCCACCATCATACCACATAACTGCTGCTTGCTGCAAATTTCCGGAAAATATGTGTTTAGCCCAAACTCCTCGAACGTCCTGCTGCAAAGCCGGAAAAACTGCCTTGTAAAATACTGCGGCATCTCATCCAGACCGCTCATAATCTCACAGTATTCTTTACTCTCACCCTTGCCATAATAGAGCGCGTATGCCCATGCCATCAGCATACTGATACGGTAGCGCTGGATGTTAGCCATATTCCGCTTCATTCCGATAAGCTTATCGGAAAGCTGAATATATTCTTCCTCCGTCAGGGGAATATCCACCAAAATACGTATTGTTGAACTCTCCTCCGTCAAAAAATGCTCGAGCACCGCATCCATCTCCGACAGCGACATATTCTTTTCAAACAATCCTTCCTTCATACGACTACCTCCATAGCCTTTCCGCCCGCAATCCCTTCCGATAGACCTTAGCCTGCCGGATTCCCATCCGGGGAATATCTAATAAACACTCACGATCTGACTTCCCCATTTAATAGTATGCTTCACATAAAGAATAATAGAAAAATCCGGAATTTTCTTTAATTGTATTATAACAGATTACTTTATGTTTTGCAAGCAATTTATCTGAAAATTTATCAAAAAATTAATAGAATTTTGATATTTTAATAGCAAGTAATATACGACTTGGAAGCGGGGGGACTTGTTTGATAGGTTACCCCGCACAAATAAAAAAATCCAGCCATACCCAAAAGGCACTGGCTGGATCTGCTATTTCTCAATCAACACACCCCTGTTCCTGTTCAGCACTCGTATGTGCGCCGTTCTCCTCATATTTTTGAAGAATCAGCTTCTGTATCCGCTCCCTGGTTTCAGGATTGATCGGGTGGGCGATATCGCGATATTCATTGTCCACCGACCTGCGGCTTGGCATCGCAATAAACATGCCCTTTTCCCCCTCAATGACTTTTATGTCGTGTACCACAAACTCATCGTCGAACGTAATTGAAACGACAGCCTTCATCTTCCCCTCTTTAGTCACCTTGCGTACACGTACATCGGTTATTTGCATGCTTTATGTACCCCCTTTAAGATTCCCCCAGGATCCGGAAAATTTCTACCGGAACCTGGGAAACTCTCTCTTGAATATATACATTATATTACCTATTTATTATTCCGTACAATACAGATCAGAAACCATATCTCTCATTTTTCTCAATTACAATCTTGATCTCGCCATTCTCACCGATATGAGTCGTGTTCGCGCGGATGGTGTCACGGCTCTCCACGATACAGTTCTCGATATAGGTGTTGTCACCGATATGCACGTCGTTCAAAATGATCGAGTTCTTGATCGTACAATTGTTCCCAACATAAACCTCTTTAAACAGCACCGAATTCTGCACCACACCGTTGATGATACAGCCGCTTGAAACAAGGCTGTTCTTCACCACCGCGCCCGGATTGTATTTCGCCGGCGGAAGGTCATCGATCTTGGAATAAATATCCGGATACTGCTTGAAGAAGTAATCGCGGATATCCTTCTTCAGAAAATCCATGTTCGTCTTGTAGTAAGACTCAACGCTGGCAATATTACTCCAGTAATCCGTCATCTCGTAGGAATAGATCCGCTTCAGGTCTATGTAGCGAACCAGAACGTCCTTTACAAAATCTGTGCGGTCTTCCTCCATCGCCTTCTCAATCATCTCGATAAGCTGTCTTCTGCGGATGACATAGACACCGGTTGAGATCAGGTTCGATGCCACTACAAGCGGCTTCTCCTGGAACCTTGTGATGCGGCCGTCCTCGTCCGTCTGTACCACACCAAAGCGGGTGCAGTCCTCATCGTTCTCCATCGCCTTTGTAACAATGGTGATATCCGCCTTTTTCTCGATATGGTATTCCAAAAGCTTGTTGTAATCAAGCTTGTAAACACCGTCGCCGGACGCAATCACAACATATGGCTCGTGGCTGTTGCGCAGGAAGGTAAGATTCTGCGCGATCGCATCCGCCGTACCGCGGTACCAGAAACCATTGTCCGCCGTAATCGTCGGGTTGAAGACGTACAGACCGCCCTGCTTTCTTCCGAAATCCCACCATTTGGACGAGCTCAGGTGCTCGTTTAAGGAGCGGGAATTATACTGGGTCAGCACCGCTACCTTCTGGATATGGGAGTTTGACATATTGCTCAATACAAAGTCGATCCCCCTGTAGCTGCCGGCAACAGGCATCGCCGCAATCGCACGCTTATTTGACAGTTCACGCATCCGGCTGGAATTGCCCCCGGCTAAAATAATTCCTATCGCTCTCATTTCAAGTCACCTGCCTTAATAATACTTTCACCGCTCTTTAAAGTTCCACTCGGATAATCATCCAGAGTGGTGCCACCGGAAATTGCAGTGTTCTTTCCTATCTTAACGTTGTTTGGCACAACCGAATCCTCCCCGATTGTCACCAGCCCGTCCGTGTAAATCTTCGGGAACTTAATGTTTGGCACTTCCTCACCGACACCAAGCTCACACTCAAAGCCAATCACACAGTTCTCAGCAATGATCGCCTTATTGACGGTCGTGTTCTCGCCGATCTCGGTGTTCTTCATAATGATGGAATCGCGCACCACCGCGCCTTTGCCAATCGTTACGCCCGCACCGATCACGGAGTTGTAGACCTTGCCGTAAATCTCCGTACCCTCACCGATAATACAGCGCTCAACCACAGCGTCCTCCGCTATGTACTGCGGCGGGATGACATCGCTCTTCGTGTAGATCTTCCAGAACTCCTCATAGAGATTGAACTCCGGCACAATGTCGATAAGCTCCATGTTTGATTCCCAGTAGGACTGCAATGTCCCGACATCCTTCCAGTAGCCGTTGTACTCATAGGCAAATACACGTTTCCCGTTCTCATGGCAATATGGGATGATATGCTTTCCGAAATCACAGCCCGGCTGGTCTGAGAGATCGATAAGCGCCTGTCTAAGCACTTTCCAGGTAAAGATGTAAATACCCATTGAAGCAAGGTTGCTCCTAGGCTTAGGCGGTTTCTCCTCAAATTCCAGGATACGCTTGGTTTCATCCGTGATCACGACTCCGAAACGGCTCGCCTCCTCCATCGGGACAGGCAGGGTCGCAATCGTGATATCCGCCTTGTTCGACTTATGGAAGTCAAGCATCACCTCGTAGTCCATCTTATAGATGTGGTCACCGCCAAGGATCAGCACATATTCCGGATTGTAATATTCCATGTACTTTAAGTTCTGGTAAATGGCATTCGCCGTACCGCTGTACCATTCTGCATTTGTGCTCTTCTCATATGGCGGCAGAATGGAAACACCACCGATATTCCGGTCAAGATCCCACGGGATACCAATCCCAATATGCGTATTTAATCTTAATGGCTGATACTGTGTCAGAACACCTACGGTGTCCACACCAGAGTTAATACAATTACTCAGCGGGAAATCGATAATACGGTATTTGCCGCCGAAGGCTACTGCCGGCTTTGCTATGCTTGAAGTTAAAACACCAAGTCGAGAGCCCTGTCCGCCCGCCAAAAGCATGGCGATCATTTCTTTCTTAATCACGCTATCACCTCTTGTCGCATTTACTTGATATTATGCCGCCGCCAATCCCTTAATAGACTGGGAATTATTAAATAATCTTGGCATTTAAAATAT
>ERZ778516.2570-NODE-2570-length-11932-cov-14.871348_pt1 | contig 11932 bp, 5 predicted proteins | sample MGYA00510342_ERZ778516 | MGnify/ENA primary metagenome ERZ778516 (study PRJEB29527, sample SAMN07138961) | mouse gut metagenome | material: feces | host: mouse | place: China:Nanjing | collected 2016-01-25 ...
AGCGTCCTGACCGCTTTGAGCACCTTCATCAAATCTGCCAGATAATCCGATTTCTCAAGGTTTTCCTTCATCTCACTCTCAAGCTTGTCCAGCAGCATGCCAAGCAGAGAAAGCCGCTCATCAAACTTGGCAATCCTCGCCCGCTCTACGACCTGCGCGGAGTTTGTCCCCGCAAGAATCTCCTCGACTTTGTACTCTCTCTTATATTTATTATAAAGCTCATAGTACGCGGTAAATTCCTTGACAATCTTTTCGTTGTGAAGATACTGTGCGACAAGCGTCTCATCTACAGTGAGCTTCTCCTCCTCACACAGAAGCATCATGGCAGACAAATCCTCCCACCCTCTCGCCGTCACGTAGGATTTGCCGCCGACGGTGGTCTCCACGCGGTAAAAGTCATTTTTCTTCATATCCAGATAGGTGGTGACAGCGCTGTGAATCCCCTGCCTGAGCGCGTACTCCTTCCACGTCGCATAGTCAGCCTCCACCTCCACCAGCTTCATTCTGTCCATCGTCACCACATCAAACTCCCGCACAGACTTATTGTACTCCGGCGGGTTTCCGGCAGTGACAATCACCCAGCCGTCTGGAACGCTGTGCCGCCCAAAGACCTTGTACTGCAAAAATTGCAGCATCGACGGCGCCAGCGTCTCAGACACACAGTTAATCTCGTCGAGAAACAAGATGCCCTCCTCAAGCCCGGACTTCTCCATCACCTCATAAACAGAAGCGATAATCTCACTCATCGTATATTCTGAAATGTCAAATTCAAGCCCCTTGAAGTTTTTGTGCGTGATAAAGGGCAGCCCCAGCGCGGACTGCCTTGTGTGGTGCGTCATGGAGTAGCTCACCAGCGCGATGCCGAGCTCCTGCGCAATCTGCTCCATAATTGCCGTCTTGCCAATGCCCGGAGAGCCGAGCAGAAAAATGGGCCGCTGGCGCACTACTGGAATGCGGTACTCCCCATACTCGTCCTTTTTGAGATACAATTGTACAGAATTTTTGATATGATCCTTCGCCTGCTTGATATTCACTTGTTCTCTCCCCCATTCTCCTCTAAATCCTCAACCGGAAGCACCAGCTTGATCGCCCACGGCGGAATGGGCGGCTGCTCATAGTGATCCTCAAGAAACACAAACGCAGTATCATAGCTGTGCGGCGGCTTGTGCTCTGGAAAAACGCCGTAACCGTCCGTAAAGTAAATCAGCCCTTTTAGATTCTCAAACTCCCCGCTCTCAATCGCCTTGTCCACATACGAGAACACTGGCCTGAAATCCGTAGCGCCAAATCCTTCGAGCTGTCCGTCCCGCATAAATGCCTCAAACTCATCATCATTGGTAATCTTCGTGTCACGGCGCACCTGCGAGTCACACTGTATGATATGAATGTTCACCTTGCGGAAAAAATTTTCACTGCTTTTTAAAATGCTGTATGTCTTATTCAAAAATGCCTGCACCAGCGCGCCGCGGCAGGAGCCCGAGGTATCGACAGCAACCACAAACTCTTTGATTTTGTTGACATCTTTGTACTCAAGCGGCTCTACCAGCGGAAGATTCCCATACAGCGTCAGCCCATACGTATAATACACATAGTCAAACTCGTCGTCGTTGACCTGCAGATCCTCGCCAGACACACAAAATTTACGAAGAAAACTCCCATAGTCATAATGCTCCTGCGTCGCCTCCTCAAGATTCTGCAAAATACTCTTGTCGTCGGACTTATCCTCAGAGAAAGACTTTAATTCCGCCTTGATGCGCTCGCTGAGCTTCTTCCACTGCGCCGCTGTAACCTCCAGCGTCGCGGCTGCCCCCCAGCGATCATGCCCGTCGCGGCAAAACAGGCTGTCAAGCTCGAAAAGCTCGCTCACGCCCAGCCTGTCAGACTTTAAGTTTCTGTAGATTCTCTCTGCTGTCAGTGTTCCCACGCGCGCCTTCCACTGTTCTAGTATTTCCCTGCGCTGTGCATCGCCAGCAGTCTCCAAGCCAGACAGATTCAGACTGAGTGCTGCGTTCTCCACCGCCATATCTGCCGCCACATTCCACAAATCCTGCTCAACCTTGTCATATTTATAAGCATGGCTGAAAATACAATGCAGTAAAATATGCAAATACAGCCTCGTGACATTGGCAGGATTTTTCTTGTACAACTGCACCACAACTACCGGGTCATAGTAAACAACTGCGCGCTGGGGCGCACTGAGATCACAGCAGACTTGACCGCTCTGTGCCTGCGGCTCGAACGCCAGCCCCGAAAGCGCCGCATCCAGAAAGCGCAGATTTACAAGAAGCCTGTCTCTGGACAGCTTCCAGATCTTAGGCGCCAATTCCCTGATGGCTGCTTCCTTCTTATCCAACATGAAGTATCTCCCCACTGCATGCCGCCTCCATGATCGCCTGCACATCTGCGCCGTCGAGGTCAAGCCCCTGCGCACTGACAAAATGCGCATTCTGCACACCGTAAAGCCTGCACAGGGCATTGGCATACTCAAAACCAAAATTACAATCGCCGATATAACCGCCGCTTGTGGTGACATAGTACATATCCTCCGCAGCACAAAGCCCGATCGGCGTGCCGTCGTCAGCATATGTAAACGTAATCCCCTCCACACTCGCAGCCTCAAAGAAAATCTTGAGCGACGATGGGAAGGACATATCCCAGTAGGGCGCTGCGATCACAAGCATGTCAGCCTGTGCAACGGCATTGGCATAGTCAAACATCGTATCGCCACGCTGACCTGCTGCCAGAAGCTCATTGCGCCGTATTAATCTCTCATAGTTCAGCGGGAGCAGATTTTCCGTAGACAGCCTGATTTCTTCTATATGAAATGCCATATCCTGGCTGTTTGCCTCCCTGATACACTCGAGCAGGTGCTCAGCAAGCGCCAGTGTCCTTGAGTCCTTGCCGCGCACACACGCATTGATAAATAGTACTGTGGGCATATCTATATCTCCTTGTGCTCTAATAGACGAAGCGGCACCTCCTCCGCCATCCGCTCGTATGCTGCCTCTGACGGATGCAGATGGTCGCCGCTGTCATATCCCGCTGCAAAAGCCCTCGGGTCAAGACTGTCGCAAAGTGCCCTGTCAAAGTCGATGCAGCCCTGAATCTCCTTTGTGCTGCGTATCCACTCATTGACAGCACAGCGGAGTTCTTCGCGGAAAGGCTCATACGTGCGCCAGCCATAAATCGGGAGCAGTGTTCCCATATACACGTCCAGCCCGTACTCCTTTGCCTGCGCAATATACTGCCGAAGCCCCTGTATCAGCTCCTCCGCCGTCGGCAGGTCACTCCACGGGCGGAATGGATTGACCTCCACGCCCACCGGGTGAATAATATCGTTGATGCCATGCTGTATAATCACTGTGTCTGCACCGCTCGCCTTCGCCTCCCGCGGAAAGCGCACAGCCCCCTTTAGCCCGTATGAGTCATACGTGATATTGTCATACTGGCGCAGAATCCTCGTGCCGCTTGCCGCCCGCCTCACAATAGCAGTATGCTCGATTTTGCCGCGGAATAAACGCAGTGTCAGATAATCCGGCCACGCCTGCGAAGTGATGCTGTCCCCATAACATATAACTGCCCTGTTTGTATCTGCTGTATGTACTTCTATATTGCTCAGAAAATAAAACCAATTTGTATTTCTCGTATAATCCAGCGGCAATCTGCCGCAGCCTGCATAATTGCCCACTGTATAATATCCCTTTGACAACGGGCCTGTAATCAAAACCGCAGAGCGCATCTGTGTAAAATCCGCCAGATACAAACTGACCGCAAAATCTTGTCCGCGCCTCACATCAAAGCAGATTTCATCACTCACCACTGCCTCCCCCGCTGGAATCGTGACCTGCTCACTGCCATTGCAGAAGGTGACTGCTGCATTTGTCTCCTCCACAATCTCCCGCGCTGAGTCTGTGCTCTGTGCCACGTACACATGGCGGATTGTCACAGCCTCCGTACCGCAGAAATTGTCCAGTGTAATCTTGAGCTTATCCCCGTCGAACATCGGACGGACTGGATAGCGCAGCGTTAAATCCTTCGCATAATTTTCCGGTTTTCTGTCCGCGATCGAAATTGCATTTCCCCACGTCGTCACGTACTTTTTTCTTCTTAATTCTGTGCTCTGTTCCATGCTCTGTTCCTTAATTCACTTTCTCTTATATTTCAGTCCGCATCTATTATAGCATGAAACTTCACACACTTCAATTATAAGTATTTCGCGTTTTCTCTGCGCCAGTACAAAAACAGTCCCACTACAACTACCAGCGCCAGTCCAGCCAGCACTGCAAGTATTCCCCCGTAAGATACTGGTGCAAAACTGTCATGATACAGCGCCCCTCTGTCTTTTTCAGCCTTATTTTTCTCCTCCACGGTCTGTTTGTCAAAGCGCTGCTGTGCTTCATTTCCCGCAGCGTCTTTGACTCTGTAGACCAGCGCTACCTCCTCCTCATATGCTGGAAGTGTGATGCTAAGCGTCTCGCCCTCCCCCGCAAGCGCCATGTAATCCCAGCGCTCCAGCACAGTATTCTCATTATTTACAAGCATAAACTCCGCTTCCGCAAGGCTGAAATTATCTGTCACGACAATCTGAAGCGCACACGATCCCGCACCGCCTTTACTGTCAGACCATCTCCCGTCAAGAATCACTTTGGGTGCGGTGTTATCGACAATAAAAGTAATCTCTTTCCCATGAAGCTCAGACGCATTGTTGATCTCATTGCCCGCGCGGTCCCTGGAATACAGGCTCAGCCGGTAGGCGCCTTCCTCCGTAAAGTTTGTTTTGTCAATCTTGTACACATACGTGTAGCCAGTGCTCTCCGAACCGCTGATTTCTTTGACAAATACCGCCTTTGTCCCCAGTTCACCATTCTTGGAGATATAAAGGTCAAACTCTTCCACCATATCCACATTCATCTCAACAATCTCAAGATCGCTCATCTTCTCCTTTGTCCGGTACTGGTTTTGCACCAGCGCTGCCACCTGTGTCATGTCATATACAGAGCCTTTTCTGTTGAGTGAAAAACGGCAGGTGCGCACTGCTTCGTTTCCCGCCTTGTCCGCGGCGGTGACGCAAAGATAATATACATTATCCTCCTTGTCCGTCATATCCGTCAGCGTAAAACGGTAGCCTGTGTTTGTGCCGACCTCAACCACCGCCGTTTCTATCTTATTTTTTATAAGAACTCCCGTTCCAGAGCGCACAGTGACCGAGATGTCCTGCAGCTCCATATGTGCATCTAATACTGTCAGAATCGGCAGAATCTCTCCCCGGTTGGCAGAGCCGTCCTCAACGCCCTTCACCGAAATGACGGGCGCCGTCTGGTCGAGCACAAAATCCCGCGCTGCCCGTCTGGCTGTGTTTCCTGCCAAATCCGTATAGGAGCAGTCCAAATGACAGGCACCCTCCTTGTCATACACAAGCTGCATGGTATGCATATCCCCGTCGTGTTCCCACTGCCCTGCACGTGTTTTGGCAGGGCTGTCCAGCACAAAATCCTCCTCGCGGAAATGCTGCTCTCTGACAGTGATGACCGCTGTCACCTCCGATCGAAAAAACGTCTGGTCTGCTGTCGCCTTTCCCTGTGCCGAAGTCAGTGCCACCTGTATCTCCGGCGCCGTCTGGTCAATGATAAATGGCTCCACCTGAACCTTGTTGGACACATTGCCCGCCAGGTCTGTACAGACCGCCTCCATCCAGTAACTTCCATCCTCCTCAAAAACAATCTCCGCTTTATGTTCGATTCCGTCACTCGTCCATCTTGGCATCTGGCACGCATAGGGTTTTCCGTCCTTCTGAATAGAAATTTGCACTGCCGACGGGTCAAAATTGCGCTCTGTCACGTGAAGCACCGCAGTCCTTTTCCTGCGGTAATACCTGCCGTTTAGCGCTTCCTGGTTGTCAAACTGAACGGAGAGCACTGGATTTGTGACATCAATTTTGAGCAACTGTATGGAAGTCCTTGTATTTCCTGCACGATCGGAAGCCGTCACTTCAATATAAGCGTCATTGCTCTCGTTCTCCAGCGCGTCCACGACCTGTACCGTCTGAAATGCCGCCGCGCTGGTAAGCTCATCACTGTCCGGGCGTTCTTTTGTGAATGAAAAAAGCATCTGACCGGCAATGGTATCCACGCCGTCCCTTCCGACCGAGCTTGTCACGTATTTTAATCCGGCACAGTCTCCGCTTCCCGCATTTTCCTTAACCCGAATGGGGATTGCTATATTTTTGTTAAAAAATCCGTTCTCGTTGGCGCCTTCTGGTTTCATGATAAGAGACACATTGTCTGCCCCGTCCGGCGCCATATTGTCTGTCACAATGCCCATTGTCCAGCCCTCGGCGACATTGCCGGCATAATCCTGTGCCCTCACATACAGAAAACACCTTGTATTGAGCGGAATATCAACGCTGTCCTCCCCGTCAAAGCCTGTGCTGTCCCTCCACTCGCCCGGCTTTTTGACCCGCTTGATTTGCAGAGAGCCTTTTCCGCTGGTGCCATACTGCGCACGCGCCCTGCCTGTCACGCTGCTGCGGTAAAAATTCTCATAGACTATCGTCTGTTCCTTTCCTGCTGGAAATTCGCTTCCGCTAATCGTTACCTGAATGTCTGTGGGTTCATGGGTATCAAGCTTGTAGACGTACTTTTGCCGCTTAGACTGGTTGCCAGCCTTGTCCGTAGTCCAGTATTCCAGCGTGTAAATTCCGTCCTGCGCTTGCCGCGTATCGGCACGGTATCCAAAATCGACGGCAAAATCCGCTAAGGAATCCGCTGTCATCACAAGCTGCCCAGAAGCCTGAGCCACACCCATTGACACGCTCTTTTCCATAGGCGAGACGATGCGGGAGGTTTGTTTTCCCTGCGCCGCCAGCCTGTAATGCATCGTAATCGGCGCATCGTATTCTTTGGACTCGGCCCCGGTATCATACGCTGGAAATTCAAACTGGATATACGGCGTGCCCGACTCCTTGTTATACCATTCATTCCTGCGTTTTGTCTCATCGACGCCTGTGATAATCAACGGTTTTAATTCTGCCGCCTCACGCTGTACCAGCACGCGTTTGCGCGCGGAACATTCGGAAAAGACTCCTGATTTTGACTGTACGCGGAAGCTGTAATAGCCATTTGTGTCCTCCGCCACATTCAGCGCTGCTTCTCCCGCCTCCTGCCACGGCAGCGCTGTCCATTCCCCGGCGCCTTCCACGCCCTCTAGCACTTCACCAATTTTCTCATATTTGTATTCAAGCTGTCCAATTCCTGCATAGGGACAGCTCCCAGCATCTGTTGTCACAGTGAACAGGACATCTTTGTTCGTCCAGTTGTCGTTATCTCCACAATACGGCTTGCCCTCTGCTGTGGCCTCCACTTTGAATACAGGCACTGCGCTGTCCACCACAACCTTGATATACTCGCCCTGTTCATTGACAAAACCATATGATTTGCTCACATTTCCCAGCAAATCATACGCGCGCACTGCAATGGCATCATAGCAGCCGTCTGAGAGCACGATTCGAAATGTCCCGTCTGCTGCCGCGTCCACCGTTGTCCAGCGCGTGTCCTCTCCCGCTGTGGCCTGTGTTGTGTACTCCAGCCTGCCAATGCCGCTTTGCGTATCCTCAAACGCTCCTGCCAGCGCAAAATCTTCTGCGTAATACTGAACGGTATCTGTCTTTGACGGTTCAAAACATGGACTGTCCGGCTTCAGTGCGGTCAGTACAGGCGGCTCCTTGTCCATGCCAACCGTGTAGCTTCTCGTGCCGTTTTCCGCCTCCTTGGTGCTCGCATTCCGCTTAGGATTCTCCGCCCAAAAGGTATACGTTTTCATTTTGCCTGTGCTGGCTGTCTCCTCGGATACGATTGTCGTATAAAATTTATTGCCTGTCTCGCTGAGCAGGGGGCGGACCTCGCCATCAACCCAGTTGTCATGCACTTTTAAGTAAGTTTCCCACTCTTTATACGTGTAGCTTTTCTTCTCACCGTTCCTGATTACCTCAATATAAAAATCACCGTCTTGCATCGGGCTATTGCATACTTTTATCGTGCCTGTGCCCGCATACACTTCCCGGTCATGCTCCCCCAGCATCTCCACTGTGTATGCAGTCTCTCCCACCCGCAGAAGTTCAAGCGCCGCAGCGTCCTTGAAACATGCCTTGTCAGGGTCATAGACACACGCTTCCTCAAAATAATGGGGCGCGACGACACTGTCGTCCTCCAGTTTCAAAAAATAGTGTATCTCCGGCATCTCCTCGTTCAGAACCGCCTGTTCGCTGTCCGCACGCTGCAATTCTGAAACTTCGATCAACTCCGTATCCTCTGTACACTCCTCCAGTCTGACAGAGAACTTCGGCAAATCTTTTGCTTCCATATAGGTTCTGTAATCCAGTACGCCTGCATCCGTCACTTCCGGTATGATTTGCACAGGGCGCTGAAGCTCTTCGGCGGCGTCTGTATCTGGCTCTGTTGTATCCTCTGGCAATTCCTCAGTACTGTTCTCCGTCAAGTCTCCATGTTCGTCACCGGTGTTTTCGCCGGCATCGTTTTCGGTATCGTTCTCAGTATTGCTTTCGGTTTCATTTTCGGTTTCAGTCTCGCTATTGCTTTCGGTTTCATTTTCGGTTTCAGTCTCGCTATTGCTTTCGGTTTCATTTTCGGTATCGTTCTCGGTATTGCTTTCGATTTCATTTTCAGTATAATCTTCTGGCGTGCCCTCTGTCGTATTTTCTGGCACTGCCTCCTCCGGAATCTCTTCTGATGTAGTCTGGGACTGTTCCTCTGACGGAGCTTCCGATGAGGCTTCCGAACTGCTTTCAAAATCCTGTGACGAGCCAACGGACGAGCTGTTTTCTGATTCTTCCGGGGAGCCAGGTGAAGAACTGCTTTCTGCGTTCTCTGGCGAGTCTGCCGATGGTTCTTGAATCGTGATACTGTCTACAGGTCTTGGTATCCTTCTGCGCATCTGCGGCTGTTTTGCCGCGGCTGTCTCCATGCACACAGGCGTGTTCAGTGCAATGCTGAGCACAAGCACTGCCGCCAGCAATTGTTTTAATTTTTTCATTTCTCCTCTGTTCCTCTCTCATGTATTGTATAATGGCACACTTCAACGTGCGCCTTACCAGCATAAACGAACAAGCCGCCTGACACAATAGTACTAAAGTACCGATTTGAGGGAGAAATTATTTTTAAACGCCCGTGTGCATAAAACCTCCTCAGATTTGATTGTCTGAGGAGGTTCTCTGAGCATCTTATAAAGTTTTATACCAGCGCCGCCGTCTGTCTTGCGATGGCAAGCTCTTCATTGGTCGGTACGCACAGCAGTGCCACCTTGCTCTCCGTAGTCGAGATCACACGGTCCTCGCCCCGGACGTTGTTCTTCTCCGGGTCAAGCTGGGCGCCGAGATACCCTAAGTACTTTGCAATCTCCGCGCGCCCTGCGATATTATTCTCGCCCACGCCCGCGGTAAATGCGATCGCATCCACGCCGTTCATTGCCGCCGCATATGCGCCGATGTATTTTGCCACACTGTAATAAAACGCCTCCAGCGCAGTCTGTGCCTGATTATTGCCCTGCGCGGCTGCGGTCTCGATATCCCTGAAATCAGAGGAAACTCCTGACATGCCAAGCACACCGGACTTTTTGTTGAGCACATTGTTCATCTGTGCTGGCGTAAGGTTCTCCTTCTGGCAGATAAAATCACAGATTGCAGGATCAATGCTGCCTGAGCGTGTCCCCATGATAATGCCCTCCAGCGGCGTAAGCCCCATCGAGGTATCCACACAGTTTCCGTGGTCCACCGCTGACACAGAGCCGCCGTTTCCGAGATGGCACACAATGATTTTCAGCGCGTCCCTTGTCTTGCCAAGAAGCTGTGCCGCACGCGCAGATACGTAGTCATGGCTTGTCCCGTGAAAACCATAACGGCGCACCTTATACTTCTCATAATATTCATAGGGCAGTCCATACAGATATGCCTTTTCCGGCATGGTCTGATGAAACGCCGTGTCAAATACCGCCACCATCGGCACATTGGGCATGATTTCCTGACAGGAACGAATGCCAATCAGATTCGCCGGATTGTGCAGCGGCGCAAGCTCGCTGCACTCCTCGATTGCAGCCATCACCTCATCATTGATCACCACGGAGGAGGCAAACTTTTCCCCGCCGTGCACTACACGGTGTCCGACTGCATTGATCTCCCCGAGCGACTTCACAACACCGTGTCCGGCGTCAGTGAGTGCGTCAATCACAAGTTTTACCGCCACCGTATGATTCGGCATCGGCGTCTCGATTTTTACCTTGTCCTTCCCTGCGGGCGTGTGTGTGAGCAGACTGCCGTCAATGCCAATGCGCTCGCACAGCCCCTTTGCGAGCACTGCCTCCGTATCGCTGTTGATTAGCTGGTATTTCAGCGAAGAACTGCCACAATTGATTACTAAAATATTCATTGTAGATTCCCTCCAATCTTATTTTTTGATTAATATGCCCTGCCCCAGTAAACCATCTTCTTTGCCGGCTTTCCGCAGCACACGCAGGTATCGCTCAGCATCTCCTGCTCAAACGGCATGCAGCGGCTGGTTGCTGCCAGCTCGTCTTTTATCCGGTCTTCGCAGGCGCTGTCTCCGCACCACATTGCCTTGACAAATCCCGGCTTGTTATTGATGGTGTCGCAGAACGCGTCCCATGTCACTGCACTGTAAATATGGGTATCCAGATGCTTCTTTGCCGTCTCGTACATTTCGGTCTGAATCGTATCGAGCAGCGCTGCTGCCTTCGTCTCCACCTCGTCCAGAGACACGTCAATTTTCTCTCTCGTGTCGCGGCGCACAAAGACGCACTTGTTATTTTCGATATCTTTGGGTCCGATTTCAATGCGGAACGGTACGCCGCGCATCTCGCACTCGCTGAACTTCCAGCCCGGGCTCTTGTCCGAAGCGTCCACCTTCACGCGCAGGCCCTTTTCTATCAAACAGTCACGAAGCGCGTATGCCTTGTCGAGCACACCCTCCTTCTTCTGCTGGATTGGAACGATCATAATCTGGGTCGGCGCCACCTTTGGCGGAAGCTTGAGGCCAGAATCATCTCCGTGTACCATAATGACCGCGCCGATGAGACGCGTCGTCACCCCCCATGAAGTCTGGTGGCAGTATTTCAGCGTGTTATCTTTATCTGTAAACTGAATGCCAAACGCTTTGGCAAAACCATCTCCGAAATTGTGGCTGGTGCCGGATTGCAGCGCCTTGCCGTCATGCATCAGCGCTTCGATTGTGTATGTCGCCTCCGCGCCTGCAAATTTCTCTTTGTCTGTCTTTTGGCCCTTCACGACAGGGATTGCAAGCACATCGCGCAGAAAATCAGCGTACACATTCAGCATTTGAATCGTTCTCTCCTCCGCCTCCTCTGCGGTCGCATGGGCTGTATGCCCCTCCTGCCACAGAAATTCACGGCTCCTAAGGAACGGGCGCGTTGTCTTTTCCCAGCGGACCACGGAACACCACTGGTTGTACACCTTTGGTAAATCCCTGTAGGACTGGATTTCATTTTTATAAAAGTCACAGAACAGCGTCTCCGAGGTCGGACGCACGCAGAGCCGTTCCTGCAAAGGCTCTAAACCGCCATGTGTCACCCATGCCACCTCCGGCGCAAAGCCCTCCACATGGTCCTTCTCCTTCTCCAAAAGGCTCTCTGGTATGAACATCGGCATGTATACATTCTCCACGCCTGTCTTTTTGAACGCCGCGTCAAGCTGCTGCTGGAGCTGCTCCCAGATGGCATAGCCTGCGGGTTTGATAATCATACAGCCTTTCACGCTTGAGTAATCGCACAGCTCAGCCTTTTTCACGACATCTGTGTACCACTGTGCGAAATCCACCTCCATCGAAGTGATCGCCTCCACTAATTTCTTGTTGTCATTTGCCATTTTCCACTCTTCCTTTCCAGCCAA
>ERZ778516.2575-NODE-2575-length-11906-cov-7.264113_pt1 | contig 11906 bp, 9 predicted proteins | sample MGYA00510342_ERZ778516 | MGnify/ENA primary metagenome ERZ778516 (study PRJEB29527, sample SAMN07138961) | mouse gut metagenome | material: feces | host: mouse | place: China:Nanjing | collected 2016-01-25 ...
ATATCAAAATAAATACTTAATATTTTATAAAATCCTTATTTTACAAATATAACCAAATCACATCTGATGTCTATACCCATGATATAAAAAACTCAGGCAACAAAAAGCTGCCTGAATTCTTTATAAATCTTCTTTTTACTTCTGCTTCACCACACACTTTCGAATCAAATCCACTGGAATCATAGTAGCTCCCAATATAAACACCACTATCCATCCAGTCACATGAAACGGCACACAGCTAAACATATTACCAATAAACTCAAATACCGAAAACGGAATCAATGCTGCATTTACAATCAATGCCTGCACAATCAAAATTGTAAAGAATACCTTCAAAAAACCTGTGTTTTGGTTCAGTCCCTTAAAAATTCCGAATCCGTCATCACGCACATTAAATCCGTTAAACAGTGCACTCGCAATAAACAGCACAAAATATGCTGTCAAATGCTCTGCTGACAATTCCTTCTTTGTACTTCCAAACAAATCCTGAAAGAACGGAAGCTTAAAGAACAAAAAGCTCAAAATAGTAAGCCATGTACCCATTACAAGAATCTGTATCGCCATCGGCTTGCTGATAATACTTTCATCTCTTCGTCTCGGCTTCTCTTCCATATATTTCTCAAGTGCCGGTTCATTTCCAAGCATAATCGCACCCAGTCCGTCCATAACCAGATTTACAAACAGAAGATGTGTTACCTTTAAAGGCTCCTCCACTCCAAAGAATGGAGCAATCGCACTTACCACTACTGCCGCTACATTAATAACAAGCTGAAACTTGCAGAATTTCAAAATATTATGATAAATTGTTCTTCCATACCAGATTGCATCTTTAATTGACTTGAAATTATCATCCAAAATAACGATTTTACCAGCCTCTTTTGCAGCCTCTGTACCACTTCCCATGGCAAAGCCGACATCTGCTCTCTTTAATGCCGGTGAATCATTTACACCGTCACCTGTCATACCTACAACAAGATTCATTTCCTGACACAGCCTTACCATTCTTGACTTATCCGTAGGAAGCGCTCTCGCAATTACCCTGATTTGAGGAATAATCTTTTTTACCTCATCATCACTCATTTCATTTAACTGAGCAGAAGACAGCGCCTTATCTGTATCATTTTTCAATAAACCTGCATCCTTGGCAATCGCAACAGCAGTTTCAAGTCTGTCACCGGTAATCATAACTACCTGTATGCCTGCCTTCTGTACTTCTGCTATGGCATCCTTTGCCTCCGGCCGGACATCATCACGGATTCCCACAAGCCCGATAATCACTAAATCATCATTAATCGTATTTTCTACCAGTGTTTTCTCTGAATAACCAAATGCCAGCACTCTCATTGCCTTTGCCGCAAGTTCGTCAATCTTTTTATTTAAAACAGTCATATCAAGAGATTTGATTTCACCATTTTTATCAAGATATTTTCCCGCTTTGGCAAGAAGCCGCTCCGGCGCACCTTTATAGAAAGTCTTTCCCACACTGTCCAGTCTTGCCTGACTGAATTTATTTGATGAATTAAAGCCCTGTGAAGCTGTAACGGCATGTTCCTTATCCTGCTCCAATACATGGAAGGTCTTTTCTCCCAAAAATTTCATCAACGCTTGGTCTGTCGCATTTCCTCCAATCACTGTTCCAGATGCATCAAACATGGACTGAGTATTTTTTCCAATTGCAAAATCTAAATTCTCTTTTATCTTACCATGCCTGTCAAGCTCGCTGATTTCAATAGAATTTCCATCTGCTGTAAAGAAATCAACCACCTCAAGCTTACCCTTTGTAATCGTACCAGTCTTATCACTAAACAGAATATTTAAAGAGCCTGCGGTTTCGATACCTTCCGCTTTTCTGACCAATACATTATGGTCAAGCATTTTGCTTGTATTCTGCATTAACACCAGTGATATCATCAGAGGCAGCCCTTCTGGAACTGCACAGACAATAATAACTACTGCAAGAGATACGGCATCCACTATTTTTCTAATTACCTCGCCGGCTCCCATTGCAAAGAAATCTGCCGGACCGCCTGCCAGAATAATAAAATGAATGATATATAATACTGCGATAACAATTGCGCCGATATATCCGAAGGTGGAAATCTGCCCTGCAAGCTTTCCAAGCTTTACTTTCAGCGGGGAATCCGGTTCGTCTTCCTGCATCTCCTCCGCCATCTTGCCCATCATAGTCTTTAAACCGACTTTTCTGACATCTAAAATACCTTCCCCGTCAAATACAACCGCCCCGCGAAACAGAGAATGTTTATCTACAAAAGTGTCCCCCGTAATATCCTCTGCAAGCTGAAAATTTGAATCAGCAGCAGTTTTTTTACATTCCTCCGCCTCACCGTTCAGCGCGGAATTATCCACTCTTAAACTACCGGAAACAAGTATGCCGTCTGCCGGAATCTTATCACCGGACTGAAGCAGTACCTTATCTCCTACAACAACGTCGTCTACATCAATCACCGTCACTACGCCGTTTCGGTGAACCTTACACTGGTCCTTCTTTGCGCTGTCCTTCAGTTCCCGATATTTTGTATCACTGGCAACGCCTGTTTTTGCCGATACAAACGCTACGATAAGAACCGCAATAATCGTTCCCAAAGGCTCATAAATCTCTGCATACTCAAAGAAAAACATAACTATCATCAGCGCTGCTATCGCAAGCAGAATTCGAATCATCGGATCGCTGAAGGTTTCCTTAAATTCCTGCCAGAACGTGGTGGGTTCAGAATCAGGGATTTCATTTGAGCCAAATTTTTTGCGGGACTCGTCTACTTCCTTATCAGTAAGCCCATTAAAATTCATAGTAATCCTCCTGGTATCAACCTTTCTTACTTTTCTATACGTATCTGTTTACAAGCTCTCCAAGGCCCGGGTCATTTGTTCCCTGACCAATCGCATTAAACTTCCACTCTCCGTTATGTCTGTATATCTCTCCAAAAATCATGGCTGTCATACCGGAATAATTATCTGTCAAATTATATTTGCACATTTCCGCATTTGTTTTTGAATCCACAATACGGATAAAGGCATTCTGAATCATGCCAAAATGCTGATTTCTCTGTACTGCCTGATAAATATTTACTACCAGTACAATTCTATCATAATCTGCTGGAAGATTTGCAAGGTCAATCACAATCTGCTCATCATCTCCGTCTCCGGCTCCAGTCAGATTATCTCCCATATGCTGTATGGTACCTGATGGATGTCTTAAATTGCCAAAATAAATAATATCCGCCTTATCCATAAGCTTTCCGCCTCTTAATACAAGCGCGGATGCATCACAGTCGATTGGCTGTGGCTTTGGCGCAAACAGTTTCTTTGGTCGCTGCACCTCATCCCATCCAAGACCTACCAATACCTTTGATAATCCTGCGTTTTCTTTTGATAAACTGACCTTCTGGCCTTTCTGTAAACTGATTGACATAATTTATATCCTCCTGTCTAATATCACCAGCGACATGCTGATAATCTTTACATGCTTTTTGCATGTTTTCTTTCATTCTATCCTACTTCTACGCCATAATTTGCGCACAATGCTGCAAGTCCGCCCTGATACCCGCTTCCAATAGCATTAAACTTCCATTCATTTCCATTCTTATAAAGCTCTCCAAAGACTACTGCAGTTTCAATCGAAAAGTCTTCACCCAAATCATAGCGAAGCAGTTCTTCACCTGTTTCTTCATTATATATGCGGATAAATGCATTGCTTACCTGACCGAAATTTTGTCTTCTTGCCTCTGCCTCATAAATTGTGGCTGTAAATGCAACCTTTGTGATATCAGCCGGCATAAGGGATAAATCAATCTTAACTTGCTCATCGTCGCCCTCTCCGGCTCCAGTCAGATTATCTCCCATATGCTGCACTGCTCCTGAAGGATGTTGTAAATTGCCATAAAATACAAAATCCTCTGATTTTGATGCTTTTCCGCTGTCTGTAAGCAAAAATGCCGCTGCATCCAAATCAAAATCTGCTCCTGTATCGAATGTATTTACATCCCATCCAAGACCTACCACTACTTTTTTTAATCCCGGATTATCTTTTGTCAAACTGACTTTCTGACCTTTTTGTAAATTAACTGGCATTTTCTAACCTCCTGATTCTAAATTTTAGCAAGCAATCAACACAACTCTGCCCTCAATCGGCTTCATAGCAGGCGTTGATTGCGTAATTTCTGCCACCTTAGGCTACTTCAATTCCATAATGTCCGCATAATGCTGCAAGTCCGCCCTGAAAACCGCTTCCAATAGCGTTAAACTTCCATTCGTTTCCATGTTTGTACAGCTCTCCTACCACAACTGCAGTTTCAATCGAGAAGTCCTCACCCAAATCATAATGAATAAGCTCTGTATTCGTCGCCTCATCCACAATTCTGATATATGCGTTGCTGACCTGTCCAAAATTCTGCCTTCTAACATCGGCATCATAAATCGTAACAGTAAATGCAATCTTGGTAACATTTTCCGGAATCTTTGTCAAATCTACCATAATCTGCTCGTCGTCACCCTCTCCCTCGCCGGTAAGGTTATCTCCCATATGCTCCACAGCCTCACTTGGATGCTTAAGATTTCCATAGAAGATAAATTCCTTCTCAGTTGGGCATTTTCCGCTGTCTCCCAGAAGAAACGCTGCTGCATCAAGGTCAAAATCATTCCCTGAGTCAAACGCGTTGACGTCCCATCCGAGACCTACCATAATGCTTTTCAGACCCGGATTTCCCTTTGTTAAATCAACTTTCTGACCTTTTGTCAAATTAATCGGCATAATAAATCCTCCTATAAATAATTATTTTTTATCTGGCATATGATACATCCTGTTAAAATCATTTTTGATTGTTTCAAGTCTAGCCTGGTCCTCCACGCGTTTTTTCTTTGCGTTTTCCTGAATCTGCTTCGTCTCCTCAATCCCATTCATAATTGTTCTCCAGGTTGTCTCCAATGTCTCTATTTTAATAGAACTTCCGGATGCAAGTCTTGCAGTCATTTTGGACTGCTCTACTGTATTCCGCGCATTTTTAATTAACATTTCATTTGTCTTTTCATCCAGAGCAGATATCGCCTCTGCCTGAATTTTCTGGCGTTTCAGCATAATCGCCTGTGCAAGCGCCTGTTTAAATACAGGAAGTGTAACGATAAATGCTGAATTAATCTTTCTAACCAGATTCATATTGCTGAACGCCATAGTCTTAATCATTGGAATAGACTGCATAGCTACATTTTCCGCAGTACGTAAATCCTGTGTTCGCTGCTCCAACATGGCAAGCGCCTGATTTAATGTCTGTATTTCAAACTGTATGGAATTATCGCCGCTAGCTTCCATATCCTGTGTCCGTTGCTGGATATATGCCTCTATTTCCCTGCAGCCCTGTTCGCCCGCCAGTATGTATTTTACTAAATCATGATAGTAATTTACATTTGCGTTAAACATATCGTCAAGTTTGCGGTTTGAGTGCTTGATTTCCTGCTCATAACCCTTGAGCTGCACATAGATTTTATCTACTTCTTCTCCCATAGTATGATATTTCGCAAGTATTTTTTCAAGCTGTTTTCTCAGATTTCCAAACAGCTTACCAAACAGTCCCGGATTCTCTCTAATTTCATCAATATCAAACTTCTGCATAATTTTTGTCAGAGTATTCAGCATTTCGCTGGAATCATCAAGCTGAGACATATTCATACTGTTTAACACTATATCCGAACATTTTGATATTTCTTCTGCTGCCTCTGCACCAAAAGATACGATTGTGTCCAGACTGTATACATCTATCTGACTTGCAAGCGCATCCACCTCCGGCGAATTTGTAAGTGCAGTACTCATCTGCTCTCTGTCCGCAATAATATCGTATTCCTGTACCACCTCGATTTCCTGTTGTGGCGGAGCTGCTGCCACTACTGGAACCTGTGTCTGTCCTGCCGGTTTCTTAAAATCCAATGCCATAGATTATCCTCTCTTTCTTTTAATGTTTCTAATTGTTTCTTCCGAACAATCTCTCCCGCCATGAATGACGTATATTTGATGAACTCAAATCAGGGACTGTCAAATCATAGACATACTCTCCAATCTGATGCTCCTCCATCACTTTTTTATTAAAATACTTCTCTACGCTTTGATATCCGGTAGGTACAAAAAACAGAATATCAAAACCAATCAGATTTAAAAATGCCATAGCTATGCTGTCTTCGAGAGAAATCATACTTTCCTTTGTATTAATATAAATCACTTTTGGATTTTTTTTCGTAAAATCAAATTTCTGAATCCGTCTTAAAATATCTTGATTTAGATTTAAAACTACTGAAATAATTGTATATTCCGTTCCATTTTCAAAGGTTCCCCGAATTAATTTCTGTTCAATCAAAAGCTGCAGCTTTTCCAGAATGTGATTTTGTATATCTTCTCTTAAATATCCATACTGATAAGACTTATGAGCTTTTATCTTTTCCTTTAGAAGTTTTCTGTTTTTAAAAAATTCTGTGACATACTGTTTCACCGGATTCTGGTCTGTTGACGAAAGAAACGGCGCCTGTTTTATAACAACGACATCCTCTGTAATCAGTCTTCTAATACTGTCCCAATAATTTTCAATCTGTCCATTTTTCACACCGGAAGCCTTGGCAAATATCACAGGTATGTTCACCATGGAATCAACTGTGCTGAAATTTGGCCGGTATTTTAACTCCTGATTCCACAAAATAGCGATTTCCTCATACATAGTCTGAAGTGTTACTGAAACTGCTCTTCCATACTGCTGATTGCGGTATATGCCAGAATCCTGATACATCAGCTCGTCTAGTTCTCTTTCTGCATGATACGCGGCCGTACCCATACGGATATCGGAGTTTTCTCTTGGAAATCTCTCTACTGTCAGGGATTCGCGATAATTGATTTCGTATAACAGCTTATCTTCCAGACAGCATTTTGTATTTAAATTTGGATTTAAAATAAGTACATCTACCGGAAGCCTTGCGAGAAATTTTAAAAACAGCTCTTCATTTTCATTTTTGCAGCCGCCCAGATAAATAAAAACACTGATATCCGGCTGCTTCCAGTCCTTAAACAGCTCCTGCTGGTAGCGCTTCTGCCAGCAGAGAAGATAAACCGCTTTATTTGTAAGTTTATTGAGATTCATGCCTTCCTGCGCTTCCGCTTCCACCATAACATCAATAAACGCCTTGTTCATCAGTCTTTGCAGCTCCATATTAGCTGTATATTTGAGATTTGATGATAAATCAATCAACATCTGGTCACGGTTTTTGTAGTTATTTCTGCGAATACTGCTGATTTCTTCCATAGATGGGGCAGGAATTGTATTTTCTATAATTACAATCTGTCTTTTCGCACCTTTCAACTCAAGCTGAAACTGATACAGTTCATTTAGATAAGTAAGCTTGTCCTCTACTCCGTTTATTCTGATAAAGCAGTTGTAAAACAGTTTTTTATCTGTTCCCCTTGTCAGAACACTCTTACTGACATCCCAGAGACCTTTTCCCTTTATCCATGCATTGGTACAATTCAAAAGCTGCGGTAAAATTCCGTATAATCTCTGAAGATTCATCTGATTCTCCAGCTCTTTTCGAATCCATTTTATGCTGAAATCCTGTGGAAATGCAGTATTTCCAGACGGAAGATTTATGGAAAACTTTGATTCGGGGTCCAGCTTTTTGTAAGCAGCATCTCCTTTGTATTGGAGAAGCACAACATCACAACCGGCGTTGGATAAAATAGTAATCAGCTTTAATTCATAATTACTTACTTCTCCCTCATATAAAATCTTTGGAATCCTGTTTTCTCCAAGCTGGCTGACAATGCGTTCAAATTTATAATACAGCCAGCACATAAATTTAATATATGCATTTTTCAGCATATTATCATTTTTTCCGGATTTTCTCATTTCATCCAAGGTATCATAAACAGACATGGATATGGTCTGTCTCTGGTAGTCATTCATTCTCGGCAGCCATTTTTTCAGGCTTGTCCCGATAAATCCCACACTCATCTGAAAATTCATTCCCATAATTTCATTATAATATTCCAGATTTTTTTCCGTTGGGTTTGGAATTTTTCCCTCTATGACTACTCCTGTTTTTCTGGCTTCCTCATAATATTTCAGTATGAAATTTTTGATTTCTTCGCTGTAATTATTTATCCGATAAAAATATACGCATGATTCACGTCTGTTGTTTAAATCGGTAAAATAATCCTGCAAATTTTGAAGTTGTTTATGTTCAAACATCATTTATGATACTCACCTTTAAATTATTCTGTCAATCTTTTCGCTGTTATCTCTTTATTTGATTCGTTTTTTATTGTGAATATATTTCATTATAAATATATTCATAATAAATTATCTTCTATTGTGAAGCAACTTTTTATTGCTAGTTATTCTTATCGTTGTTATCTTGTTACCTTTTTTCTATTTAGTATAAACCCAAGCCATGCACCGATAATCCCGCCAATAATATGGCTTAAATTGGCTACGTTATCCCGCACGAAAATTCCCTGATAAACCTGCTGACCAATATAGATAACTGCTACCAGTATAAAAGTAATGGGAATACTTCCACTTTTCATGCTGGTAATGGAGGATAATAATATCAGGGCGAATACTACTCCGCTGGCTCCAAGCATTTGTGTTCTTGGAAATAGGATATAATTTGCAATACCTGTGCCGAGCGCCGTCACCAGTATAACAAATATCATATTGGCCGAACCGTATTTTTCCTCCAGAAGAGGACCAACAATCAGAATAAGCATAATATTGCCCATAAAATGGTCCCATCCGGCATGTCCAAAAATATGACCGACAAAACGGATATAGGTCATCGGATTCAGAAGCGAAGAATGATACTCACTGAATATTAAGTTTGTACTTGCATGTGATGTAATGCTGTCTAAAATCAATACAAGAAAACATATAATGGTAAATCCGAGGATTACGGGAGAATTGAAGGAAAACTTCAGCTCAAATTTGTTTCGTCCTGCCATGAAAAAGAAACCTCCTTGATATTTTATTTTTTCACAGGAAATTACTTTATATTTCCTATCACATTATAGCATTGAATATGCGGAATTTCAAGCAATAGTTGGATATTTATGGATTTTTCAAAAAGAGCTTTCAACGTAGGACAGGAGTTATAAAAATGAATAACAACCATGTCTGATATTGAAAGCTCTTTATCAATAACTTATGTTATGCTTCATCAACTACAATTTTGCCAAGAATTTTATATAATTCCTGAACCTCTTCTTTTGTGAGTGTAATTCCTTTGCCCATTTTTTCATGGTCCGGCGCCCAGTCCCTGATATCGTATTTTGGCGCCGCGCCATTCCATGAGATAAGATTTACTTCTTTTGTCCAGCCTTTTGCACTTTCTGAAATACTTCCCAGTTCTTCCTTGATTTCATATTTTATATCTGCCATCATAGCCTCCTTGCATAAACTGCTTTAAATATTACTTACTATGTCACTTTTTTGTTGTTTTGTCAATGTAAACTTAATTTTTTAAGTTATTTGCGGTAAATATTGTCTATTTTTCTCACAGTGTGTTTTAGAACGATTTGTATTGATAATTTGCATCAAAAACTGCTGAATCGGACATAACCTACTTTGTTTTATAAAATCCCTGTATAAAGGTATTGATATATTCATATCCCACAGCCAGATTAATATTCTGCCCATAGCCAATCTCTGCCGTACTGATTCCGATTACCTCTCCATACATGTTAAAAACCGCACCTCCTGAACTGCCCTTTGAAGTTGGCGCAGTGAACTGTATCATATCTACATTGTCAATATTTCGAAAACCAGAAATAATACCGTCAGATACAGAATTAAACAAACCAAGCGGACTTCCTATGGCCACTACCTTCTGCCCGCGTACCAGAGGCTTTTCTCCCTGATAAAAAGGTACCGGCTGCAATGTCTTGTCGATTCTTATAATTGCAAGGTCAAGAAGCTGGTTGTATTTTATCATTTCATCCGTTTGATAAACCTCTTCGTCTCCCTCAATTCTGACAGAATAAAAATGTCCCTGACAGGCAACATGGTTATTTGTCAGTATGTATCCCTGTTCATTAATCATAATACCCGAACCGCTTCCAAGAGGCTTTCCGTTTTTATCATGTATGGTTATCATAACAATTGAAGATGCCAGAAGCGCAAGCTCTTCAAAAGCAAGCTCGTGTTTTGGCTCCGGTGTTAAAACAATTCCTAAATTTCTTTGTGTCTGGCTGTCACGAATCACAGCCTGTCGTCCTGACTGAATGCCTCCCATTACAGGCTGCCTGTTTTGCCCTGACTGACTATCTCCAGCCACAGCCTGTGTGTTCTGCTCCTGATTACCGCCAATTGCAGCCTGACGGTTCTGCATTTGTCTGGTCCTTTCATCTCTGTCAGCTCTTCTTGTATTTACCACAATATTTTTACTTTGAGACATTTCCGGATGATATTGCGGAATATCACACTTTCTAAACTCTCCCAGTTTAATATCCATGGATAAATTTTCCAACGCTTTTCCTGGTTCTGTATCATTTTCTGTCCGCAGCATTAATACATCTATTCCAAAAAACGTCAGAAAATAACAAAACAGATACTCCTGCTTTTTCAAAGAACCACTGTAAATAAATTTACGGGTTTCCAGAAGCTTCCAGTTCTGAAAAAACGCCTCACATACTTTATCTGCCCAATACATCAGCTTAATTGCAAAATTCTGCTCCATAGAGGCGCTTACCCCCGCAGTACATGCCCGAAATTTTTCTATCACCTGATAAAATGCGCGGCCGGCAAGCTCCTCTACATCCTTCCCTTTCAGGCACTTGCTTGTTAGAACCTTTCTTCCTCCGTTTATCCAGTACTCATAAGATTTTTTGTAAACTGCTATATCTCCACTGTCTGTAATTTGGGGCAACGTGTTTATTCTTATATATTTTCCATTTCCCTCATGCATGTTTTGTGTCAATATTTTATCAACAGAAAGTATATCTGTGGTCAATCCGCTGTAAGCGCCCAACGCACGGATAAAACACACCTGTCTTTCGTTGCTGTCTGTGGTTTCATCTGAACAATCAACACAAGCGCTGTCTGCATGATTTATATTAGCAAAATCCATAACAGAAGCTATCTCTGTTTTGTTATATTTAATATGAAACTGTGTATTTTCCATAGTGCTTCTCTTCTCCTCCATATTTCATTTACAATATTTCCCTTAAATTAACAGATTTAAAAATCCTATTGCAAGACCAATCAGTGCGCCCAGATACACAATTGCATTCAGCTCCTTTTTCATAACAGCGAAAATAAGCTGTTCGAGCTGCGCCATATCCATTTCACATATTTTCTGTTCTACCAGTCCGGCAATATCGATTTCATCTACTATGGTTTCATAATTTTGAAGAACAATCTCTTTGTATTTTCTTTCTATAAGCTGCCCCACTTCCTCTGTATCAAAGTTATATTTCACCAGAATATCCTCTATGCGCATATCTGACAGCTCGTCTATTTCATGGTCAATTGTTTTTTTGATAAACTCTTTTCCATCATTCTCCATATAGGTCTGAATCCATTCCCCTATCTGGTCAGAGATATCGCCTATCACTTTTTCATTTAAAAACATTGCAAGAAATCCGCCAGTAAGCTTTTCCTGCATAAAGTTTGTTATCTCTTCTGCAATTACAGATTTAATATCCAGCTTCAGAACAAGGTCTGAAATAATATCACCCGCCGAACGTTGTCCCTCCTTTGTCTTTGGAATATTCAGATGATAATCCATAATTCCCGCCCTTATTTTTGCAACAGTTGTTTCCTTTGTAAGCGCTTCGGCAATATCATCTTTTTCAAGCAGGTTATCATTTATCACTCTGCCAATCGCATGCGCAACTTCTTTTTTTCTTTTTGGAATCATTCCCG
>ERZ778516.2578-NODE-2578-length-11897-cov-6.510133_pt1 | contig 11897 bp, 6 predicted proteins | sample MGYA00510342_ERZ778516 | MGnify/ENA primary metagenome ERZ778516 (study PRJEB29527, sample SAMN07138961) | mouse gut metagenome | material: feces | host: mouse | place: China:Nanjing | collected 2016-01-25 ...
TTCAAATGAAGCTCCCGATAATGTTTTATTATTGATAACCTACTTATCTATCGGATTGTAACTTTCTTTATATTATTTCCGGATCTGATTATATAGATACCGGGATCAAGGGAAGGGAGATTACCATCATTTACCGAACCTACCTTCACCCCTTTTATATCATATATCTCACCTGACACTACATCAGTTGAGATTTCAGTTACCGAGCTGTTGCCGTTAATGGTCGCCAAGAATGATATCACGCCGTTACTTTCTTTTATGTCTGTCAGCTCCACGCCTAATGATTTCTTACTCCATGAAACCAAGGCGGGCGTTGTTTTAGAACCAAACGAACGCACATTCTTTGAGCCGGGGAAGGGATCTCCCGTGCGGGTGCTCTCCGGATATTCGTAATATCCCCCATCAACACCTATTGGATAATCCTGGATATTGTCTGCCTCTATGAGATCGACATATTGATGATCTTTGGTGTTGTTGACCTTATTGTTGTAAAACACTTGTTGATCGTAGTCCACATGCCATACAAGCATACCGTGTCCCGGGATATATTTGTCCCACCCTGTCTGTTGACGGTTTTCGAACAAATAAAATTCATTTTGCTTTTCCGTCTTAACGATGAAAGCCTGATTCGTACTTCCTAAATTTTCAAGATTGCGATTACCCGGAGACATTGAGACCGGATCCATCCAGTCGAGTGCATAGCGCTCGTATGCTGAATAATTCGGAGGTGTCATACCGTCATTGTTATAAGGACCATAATCCATAACCGAAAAGTCCTCCGGCGTGAAAGGCACCTCTCGATAACTTTGGTATTCACCGGTAGAATACAGATCGGGAAGTCCCATCACGTGACTGAACTCATGCACGAAAGTTCCGATTCCGTCCGGACGGTCTGCATATATGTAATCAATACCGTTATCACCAATTATGCCACATGTCTCGTTGGAACAGGCGTAGCGGTCAATATAGACACCGTCAAGTTCCAATGGCTCTCCTGGTGTGTTATTATTCGGGGCGGTTGCCCATGAAATCTCCCAGGAATGCGGCCAGATGGTATCCTTCTGCCCTACAGTGTCAGCTTCTCCGTAACCGGCATAGAAAACATACACGTTATCCACATAACCGTCTCCGTTACGGTCATAATCTTTGAAATTAATTTCCCCGTCAAGTGCCTTGCACGCATCTATGATCATCTGATGAGGGTTGGCATCTTCTCCATTTCCGAGATTCCTACCATAATAACTTACATTATGAGGGAGTGTTACAGGACCGAACACATCAAATTCAGGATCGAATTTTCCGTTAGAATTATCAAGAAACCAGTCACGGGCAGAACCGGTACCGCCATATGTATCGAATCCTTCCTTATTCAACATCTCAGTGAAATAGGTGTGCGCATCTATCTTGTTGTATGGAGATTTATTCTTGGAATTGAATTTTATATCCTTAAATTCCGCAAGTATGACAAGCACTTTCTGTTTTCCGGTGCAAGGGAACGAATAATCATAAAGACCAGGACCGCGTGTATTCATAATACTCCCTGCAATGAAAGCGGGAGTTTTGCCTTTAAGTTGGAAACGTCCTGATTCCGCAGCACGAAGAGACATCGCCTCTATCGCCTTTGCCGTCTCTTCCTTGGAAATATTCTCAAGGAACATATTATCGGAAGCGGAACGCATCTCAGCATTACGCGCAACTATCCCCGAAGCCTCTATGCTTCCGTCGGGCTGAGGCACGGCGTAAACATATCCCAGTTTGTCGTCATATTTAAGCAGATAGCCGTCGAGGGTATAAATACTTTTGCAGGCGGCATTGCCCCGCTTCACTATAGTAACCTTGGTGCCGTCAGGCTGAGTCACAGCCAACGGAATCCTTATCGCCTGTTTTCCCCATGCGCTTCCCGTAGCCAAGACAACTATCAAGGCAACAAAATATTTTTTGCTAATTAATTTCATCAAAACAACATGTTAAATCTCCCGCTAATTTAACAATTTTTATCTGAACATCCATAGATTACTATAAGTTTTCAGTTTTCGGTTTTCAGTTTTTAGTTTTCAGAAAATTAGTTTTCGGTTTTCAGCACCATAAGATTCAGCATATAAATTAGCCGCAAATCTCTGAAAACTGAAAACCGAAAACCGAAAACAAATTTTCTGAAAACTCAAAAAAACTACAAAACTATCTTCAATGTCTTGACAGCTCCGGAGCGGTAACGCGCTACTGCTATCACGATGCCACTCATGGCATCGTCAACGCGTGCCGACAAGCGTTCTCCGTCTGCCACCGGTTCCGCAGCGATCATCGAGCCACTTATGTCGTAGAGGTCCAGACCGGATACATCACCGGTAGCGAACACCTTCCGGCTGCCACGGTCGAAACTTACCTCCCCTACACCAAGGGCGTCAACTTCCGACACTCCTGACGAAGAAAGACGGAAATAGATCTCCGGCGCTCCCTTTATTTCAGCGAAACCGTTGGGAGCCATGGCATATAGCCGAACCCGGTAGAGGTCATATCCCCCGATACCGTCAGTGGAGAGCGTCGATGTGATCGTCGCCGTCTCAGACTTCTCAGCCAGGAACAGATCCGGACCGAACTTCACCGTGGCGAGCACGTTACCTGTGTCAGATGCAGGTGACACCTGTGCCGATATGCCGTAACCGAAATATGCACCAAGGTTCTCTACCACTGCCTTCAGCATGAGTGACGAACCGGTACTCACTTCGTAAACGTTAGGGACAGTCGTGTCTCCCTCCTTGTCGCCGGTCAGTGTTGCATTCTCAGCAACGAACTCGTTTACACCCAATGAAACCGCCGCGTTAACATACATGCGCACAGACGCGTTCCAGTCTTGAGGCTCCCCTGTCTCAGCATCTACGAAACGCAGCTTATATGATGTCAATCGCAAAGGAGCGGCTACACCCGGCAATATGCGGAAGACAGTGGTCAGATCGACCTGCCTTGATTCTCCTCCGGAGAGGGAAACCTCGAAGGCATCACCCTCCATGGCACACACATCGCCGCTGTATAGACATGGCTTGAGAGTGGCGATTGTCGCTTCCTGCGAGGTGTTCCCCACAGTCACGTTCAGGCGGGAGGCGCAGCCGTAATAGAGCTTGCCTACAACCTCGGCACCGGTGACTGCAACCACTGACGGCAATGAAGTGGAAACCTCATACCTGCCCGCTGATTTTGTAATATAGAAGGAATTTACACATCCCTGCTCCTTGAGCACTGGAAGCCATAGGGCTTCGGGATTGCCATTCTGCTGGGAACTGACCGTAACGCGATAGCTGCCGTCGGCAAGACCATCTGGAATATTGAAAGACACCTTACCTTCATAGCCCGCATAACGAACCTGGTAGCCACCGTCTGTCGGTGTGAGCGAAGGGGCGGCAATAGCTCCCGACTGGAGCTTGAGGGCACCCCCTCCCTGCGTCCCGGCTAATGTCGGCTCTATGGTAACACCGAAATTAACATCTATCTCCCTGATGTCTGTGTTCACCCAATAACCCTGCCTGCCGCCGTAGTCGAGTGTCATGGTGACGGACTTGCCGGAAACGGTGGCGGAAAGATTCCCTAACTGGGTCATCCTCGGAGTGTAGGAATAAGAAGCTCCGGGCTGAATACCTATAATTATATCCTGGGCGTAATTGAAGCCGTCGCTTCCGGTGCCGCCGCCAATGCCGACAGAGCCGGGATCAAGGGCAGCGAGAAGGAAATAGCCGTCAGACATACCGCCCCATCCCCAGTTAAAATGGAAATAGCCGTCACCGGCATAACCGTCGCAGACAAACTCATGACCCACAGAGGAGGAAACGCCTCCATAAAGGACCGGCCTGCCTGCCGCCATCTCGGCATAAAGTATCCCCTCCCATTCGGTGGTGCTGTAATAGTCACGTTCGCAGCATTCTATGTCGGGATTGTACGAGAAGTTGCTGACAAGTGCCTGCGCCGCGAAGCGGGAAAGCGTGCCCGATCCACCCATGGAGTAGTTCATCTTAGTGGAATAGCCACACGCTTTCATCAATGTCGCTACAGCCTTAGCCTGGGTGTCGTCATAGCCTCCCGACTTATAGATGTCAAGCATGTTATCCCAATCGAATGCAGTCCTGAAGTTCATCGATGATTCTCCCTGAGCACCGGAGGGGAGGGTAATAGACCCGCTGCCCGTGCCGCGTTCAGGATAGTTCCAATATTTCATAACCTGCGCCATTGCCGTGGCGACACAGCCTGTAGGATAGTTCCGGCTATCCTTCGACGGCACCAAGAGGTTGTAAGGCGCGTCCTGATTCCAACGCGTGGATATCAAGGGCGCTACAATCTTGCGACCATCCACACCCGACATAGGAGAGGCGTCATACGCCGGCAACCCTGCCAACGAGGCATACTCAATCTGTCGGGAGTACTCTCCAAGCCAATACTCGAACTGAGGAGGAAGCGACTCACTGTCAAAGCTGCCGCTCTCGGAATAGCCCAGCAACGGAGCCGCGCAATCATCGGCAGACACAACGAGGTAGCCACCCGCATTGCGGTCTGCAAAAATGTATGCAGACGGATTCCCGTTCAATGTCCTGAGGGTGTGGACAACATCCATCCTGTCCAGTCTGCCGGAAACCTTTTTCGGCCCTTTGGCGGAAGAAAGCCTGGACAATGCCTCACCGGGAGTCAATGTTGCGGCATTCAAACCGGACAAGGACAAGGACAATGCTGTTAAAATAAGATATATCCTTTTCATGGTTATTATTTATATCAAATTATTATGTAATGGCGGGGAACGCGCATACGCACTCCCCGCCACATGATATTATTCCCTGAGAGAACTTAATGTTCCGGGACAAACTACTATTTTCTTGTGAATGTTATATCCGATGCCGTCTCATAGAATCCCATAGCCGATGATAAATCAGGCGTAGCCACATAGAAACCGATCATGTCCTCAGGTGCAAACGTTATAGTTTGTTTATCACGGTCAAATTCTCCCGTAACGATCTTTTTGCTCAAAGTCCATTTTCCGGATGCATTATCTTTACCGATAACCCAAACATAATTGGTATCATCATACCATATTATAGGTTCCGGCAAAACCATTGAAACATAAACCTTATCATTAGCCTCATCTTCTGTAAGATATAGAGACAAGACAGTTGGGTTATTCAGAAGGCCTGCAAGCTCAAGATACCCCTTAGCATATTCTGTAGTCCCCTCCGGATATCCGCTGACTGTTACATTATATGAAGCTGCTGCTCCTTTTCCATTCTTGAAATTGAATTTCCATTTGCCCTGAATAAGGTCGTATGGAGGGAAAGCTTCATTATCAAGGACAGTAACAACCGTAGTAGACTGACTCCCCACTGTAGCACCATCACAGGAAACAATACTTACGTTGAATGTCCAGTCACCGGTCTTGTCAAAATCATCAACGAGTCTAACTTCCATTGACACCTGGTTTTCACCGGCAGGTATATTCAGAGTCTCGGAAGTCACTATATAATTACCGCTCCAATTTCCGTCAATATCTTCAAAAGGTTTAACCGGCACATCACCCGTAGCTTCAATTTTAAGACGGACAGTAATCGGACCATTCGCATCCCCCTTTACTATAACAGGGATATTTAGCATGTCCTGAGTCTCAACAGCTGTGATCTCGCTCTGTCCCATCTCTACCGTCACGCCCGATGCGGTATTGAATTCCTCCTTGTCGGAACACGCCGTCAACGACAACGCGCCAAGAAAGAGAGCGAATATTTTAGTATATTTCATATATTTATATGATTTGTAGTTACACAATAGATTAATATCCCGGGTTCTGATGTCCTTTGAGCTGCGGGTTGCTATCCATTTCACCTACAGGAATCGGCAGCACATATCTGTAGTCACCTGCCTGATAAACAGTCTCTACGCTTGAAGGGAGGAGAACAGAGGGAAGATCGCTGAGATATCCGGAATAATTTACAGGACGGGTGAAACCAAGTCCCCAACGGCGGAGGTCACTGATACGGAATCCTTCTCCGATCAACTCCTTGGCTCTCTCCATACGAATCTCATTTATAAGTGTCGTGCCACTCAAACTTTGGTCATTATATCCCTCTATACGCGCCTTGCGGATGGCATTAAGCGCAGCATTCGCTTTGTCGGTTGCATTACCTTTTGCCGCTGCAGCCTCAGCCACAATCAGATACATCTCACTCAGACGGAAAGGTTTTGGCTTATTCTTAAACGCATTGTTTGAGCCGGTGTTGAACACAGGGTTTCCGGGGAATTTAATGAACGACATAGCCATAGTGCCCTGACCTTCGTTCTTCAACTCAAAATAATCAAAGAATGAATAGTTACGCACATCTTCTTCGCTATATAGACCAAGCACATCTGATGACGGTACATAATCTATAACGCCTTCGAAATTCGAAAGCCATGCGCTACCCGTGCTCGGCACAGAAGGACCTTGCTTGGAATCCCCATAAGGAACGAAGATCAGTTCCTTACCCGCATCTGTAACCCACATGTTTAAATACTCATCGTAATCGCTTAATTCGTAAGGTCCGCTGATAACTTTCTCTGCCTTGGCAATCGCTGTATCGTAGTCACCCTTGAGCAATGCGACACGTGCCTGAAGCGCAAGAACAGTATAAGTGCTCAGATATGACGCATTAGATGCAAGGTTTGCGGTAGCACCGTCAACACCTGATTTCTCATAAGCCTCAAGATCACTATACGCCTGCTCGAGATCTCTTTCCACAAGTGCAAAAGTCTCGGCAAGAGTTGAACGACCTTTATAGTGAGTGTAATCTCCGGTTGGCTTATATTCCGTTATCAGAGGAACTCCCGTGTTAGCGGCGTTTGGATCACCAACATTATAGGAATTACAATAATGATCGGCAAGGAAATAATAGAAGAACGCACGGGCCCAATGAGCTTCTCCGCGATAACGCTGAAGTGAAATCCGGTCTGCATCCGATATACCAGCCGCAGCCATAAGCGATTCTACCTTGGGTAGGAAATAGTTAACATCGGCAATCGAAGAATATGGACCCGACCAGAAACTTGCGAATTCCTGCGTGCTTGAATTAATGTTACCTGCACTGATCGGACCGATACGGTTACCATTGACTACCGTACCGATAAATAGGTCTGCCTGAATATCAGGATAGGCAATGTAACCACCTCCCGTCAGCGAACGTATGCTATTGTAGATGCCGTTTCTGAATTTCATGGCATCCTTCTCTGTCTGGATTGCAGTCTCGTCACTGAGAGTACCGGCCGGCAACTCGTTCATGTCGCACGAGGTAAACAGGGCGCCCGCAATCAATATGCTTAAAAATACTTTTTTCATAATAAATTGTTCTGCAGTGTTTAGAATGTCACCTCAACGCCAAGTTCATACTGACGGGTGTTGGGATAAGCGAACTGATACATATTTGTCTGAGGTTCCGGATCGTAACCCGAATAGTTTGTCACGGTCCAGAGGTTTCTGCCAGTGAAGTGAAGAGTCACATTCTCAAGTTTGGCTGCCTCCATCCATTTCTTAGGTAGTGAATATGTCAATGTCAAGTTCTTAAGACGCATAAATGATGCATCCTCGATCAAACGATCGTCAAACTGAACCGTCTCTGAAGGACCGGGATGCATAGTAACGTCACCGGGCTTGGACCAAACATCAAGCATATCTGTAGACTGGTTCACCTGAAGTCCCTGAGCGGCATTGTTTAAGAAAAATGCATCATTGTTCATCATATATTTCTTTGCCGCCCATACGAAATCAAGCTGGAGGGCAAGTCCTTTCCAACGGAGATTAGTGCCGAAGCCACCATTCCATGGTGCATACTGGCTCTTGCCTGTCATCACTGAATTTTGCTCCTCGTTGTAAACCTTGGTCACGTTGTCGTTCTTGTCAAGCCACATCTGCTTGCCGTCACGCGGATCTACTCCGAGATAACGCACTGCGTAGTATTCACCGGCTGAATGACCTACCTGATATCTAAGACCTGTGGATGCCAAAGTATAAAAATCCCTGCCATTGAAGAGCTCGGTGATCTCATTCTTATTGTAGTTGAAGTTGGCACGAACACCCCAATACCAATCTTTCGTGCGGATGATGTCTGCATTGAGTGTAACATCCACACCGGTATTTGTCATTGATCCGATATTGCCGGCACCTGAGCTGAATCCTGTGGTATAACTCCATGGTATGCTCATGAGCATGTCTGTAGTAGTCTTCTTGTAGAAATCAACTTCTCCGGAAAGGATGTTGAACACCCTGAAATGAAGACCTGCGTCAAATGACTTCACAGTCTCCCAAGTCAAGTCAGGATTCGAAGGATTCCAAAGACCCCAGGATACCTGTTCTTTTCCATAACCTTCATCATATGGTTTGACAGAACCGAAATAAAGATAATTATTAATCGAAGAGTTACCTGTAGTTCCGTAGCTTACGCGTGCCTGAAGTTCGTTAAGCCATTCTACCGGCTGTAGGAAAGCTTCTTTTTTTGCGTTCCACATGCCACCGACAGAGAAGAAGTTTGACCAACGGTGACCGGGAGCGAACTTGGAACTGCCGTCACGACGGTAGGTAGCCTCGAAGAAATATCTGTCGCTGAAGTCATAGTTCAGCTTGAAGAAAAGTGAATTGAATGTTTCGTTCACTATTGTCTGTGTTAAATCTGAAGGAGTAACCGTTACACCCTGTGTTAGAAGCATTGTGCGCTTGTCAGTATACCCACGAACAATAGCACCGAAACCGTTCTCTCTGGAAATTATTGATTCCTGACCGGCAAGAACCGTGAAATTGTGCTGATCGTTGATATTGAAATTATACTCAGCTGTGTTCGTATATGTAAATGAATAATACCTTGAAAAAGTCTGTTGGTTTGCACCCGTATTCATAAAGCCAACAGGCTTTTTAGGATTACCAATAAGGTCTCCCATAGGAGTCACGAATGATTCATAGGGATAGGTCTCCCAATTGATACGCGCGTCATAACCGTCAACCGCCTGCTGTGCACGGATTATCAGTCCATCAATAGGAGTAATCTGTTCAAACATATTAACGTTAGCCGTTACTCTTGACCGATACCTGTTCCATATAGATTTATTGAATTCGGGAGTATAGGGATTATTGACCGAATAATGAAGTGCTTGTGCCTTGTCACCATAAATTATATTACCGTTTTCATCGAAATGATAATAATATGGAGAATCATACGGAAGAGCTATACGGGCAAGCACCATCGGATTATTGAGGTCAATACCGTTTGGTGTAGCAGCCGCCGATGTTGAACGATATTTGGTATAACCGAGGTTTGACTGAAGACCTACACGGAACCAGTTGTTAACCTTCACGTTGAGGGCTGCGCGCAATGTCTCGCGACGCATGTTGGAATACTTCGAGATACCATCCTCGTCAAAGTGGTTGAGCGAAACATAATAGTTCAAATTCTCGCTACCTCCGCGAACAGATGCATCAATAGAATAAGTCGGGGCACTGGAGTTAAACAGTTCGTCACGCCAGTTGGTAGAGATACCATACTTATTTACGAGATCGCGGATATTATCGCTGACAGGAGATCCGATACGGTCACGGAATTCGATATACTGTTTGGAATCCATCATCTCCACATTGTCTTCAACCATCTGTGACCATCCGTAATTGGCACGCACCGTCACCTTGGGACGCTCGCCCATGGCACCGCGCTTGGAAGTGATCACGATAACACCGTTCGCTGCTCGCGAACCGTAAACGGCAACAGAAGCTGCATCTTTCAACACGGTTATATTCTGAATGTCGTTCGGGTTGAGAGTAGTGAAGACTGTTGACGACACCGGCGCGCCATCAAGGATGAACAGCGGAGTGTTGCCCGCGTTAAGTGAGTTCACACCACGGATACGGATCGCATTGCTCGGAGCACCGGGATCTCCCGTTCCGGAGAGGATGCTAAGACCGGCAACCTGACCCTGGAGAGCGTCAACGAACGTTGCGGTGGGTATATTTTCAAGCTGCTTCTCGCCGACTACGGCAACGGAACCTACTACAGAACCAAGTTTCTTGGCAGAACCGTAACCGAGAACCACGAGCTCATCAAGATCAGAATCAGAACTTGACAGCTTTACTACCATATCGTTTTGCAGTGTCACTGTCTTGGCTGCATAGCCCACGTAGCTCACTTTAACCTGCTTAACACTTGCAGGAACATTGAGTGTGAACTTGCCGTCCACGTCGGTTGCTACGCCCTGGCCGCCGCCGATGGGCAGGACAGTGGCGCCGATCAGAGGCTCGGACGTTGTCGCGTCGACAACCGTGCCGTGATAGGTGCGCGTCTGTGCCGAAACGGCAAGACCGCTGACTATCAGCGTCATCAAGATTAAAAACAATTTTCTCATACGTAATAATTTAGAGATAAGTTAGTAGGAGAAAATTCTTAATCCTTGGATCAGATAAAATAACGGCTTAATAAAGTGTGTGATATCTGTGCCTGCTGCCACGGAGTGATCGGACGCAGATAACTCATTTCAAGCACTGAACTGCGATGCCCTACCATATTCTGTATTATATGTCGCGGAACATCCATGCTGTCAACAAGATTACAGAAGGCATGGCGTGCGAAGTAGAATGTTATCCTCCTGTTCTCTCCGAGATTATGCTGTCTGTAATATTTGGAAACTGCCTTATTGAGATTACGGGCCATCATGTTGAAATAATTAGCGAGCCGGTTCTGTCTCTGCGATGCCGAATAACACACAGACGGGTTAAAGCAAGAAAGCAGATAGTCATCGTCTTTTTTACCAGCCATCAACTTTCTTATAAAACCTTCGATTCCGATAGTGGACGCCACTATGACAACCGGTCGTCCTGTCTTTTTACGAGTAGTAGATAGAGTCACTACTCGTAACCTGTTTTCCGGCAGATCATATTCCCTTCGGTATCTCTCATCTTCCAGATATCGGCGCGGGTTCTTCTCGAAAACATAGAGTGTCGTAAAATTCAGGGATTTGACTTTCAGATTGGCGAGATCAACTGGCGCAAGTCCCTGAAACGCTATGTCAAGTATGAAAAGTCCGAGTGCCTCGGTTTCCTTTTTTCTGACATCCGGATCATGTTTTATAGCTTCATTGAAAGCGGAAAATATGTTGCATATCTCTTCTCCGGTCAGATTCCTGTTGGCGGGAAGCAGATAATACGGAGGGAGAGCGATCTTTACTCCTTTAGGTATAAGTCCGGAATCTCTGCCAAAATTGACAACGGCATTATACCTTGAAATCATGAATCTTCTCATGGATTCGCTTTTGCCATAATCCTCATCGATAGCCGATACAAATCTATTGGTGAAATCCTGGTTGATGTTTCCGATTTCCGGTCCTTTGCCAAAACGTTTTTCCACATACCTCCTGAATCCCTCATATCCTCGGCGCGTATTATGCGACACAGAGGCATCGGCTTTTCTGTCGACAAGATGAACAAAACATAGTTCAGAGTCTTTATGAACCGGAGTATCATGGATTGTTCCGGCAGGTTCGTTATTTGTGCTGCAAATCTCCTCATTGATGAATGGTTCGAGCAATTTGTCAAGTGACTCGTCAAGTTTTCTATCAATAAAAGACTGTATAATTCCGGCGACCCTCCGGTAGATGGATTCAAGGATTTCGTTTTTAACCAGATAATCTCTTTCTCTGTCATTGATTAAGGCATCCGTTCGATTCCATGCAGACTCCTTGACATACAGAGATGTTCCGACTCTTCTTGACTTCCCATTATGGTTTATTGTTATCACCACAGGGCAACAGCCGTCAGCCTGTTCTCCCTCTTTAAACAATTCTTTGCGGATAATCATGTTTCAAAATTAAATTAAAGAAAAGAATTTTTTGACAAATTTGAAATAATTGCGAACGATAGATATATTTAT
>ERZ778516.2584-NODE-2584-length-11890-cov-4.921926_pt1 | contig 11890 bp, 9 predicted proteins | sample MGYA00510342_ERZ778516 | MGnify/ENA primary metagenome ERZ778516 (study PRJEB29527, sample SAMN07138961) | mouse gut metagenome | material: feces | host: mouse | place: China:Nanjing | collected 2016-01-25 ...
TCCTTTAAATGAGATATTGGAAGGAAGACCACCCACATTGTGATGGCTTTTAATCACAGCACTTTTTCCCTGTCCACTTTCTACAACGTCTGGATAGATGGTTCCTTGAACCAGGTAATCAATATCTTTGAGTTTTTGAGCTTCTTCTTCAAATACACGAATAAACTCTTCTCCAATGATCTTTCTCTTTTGTTCTGGTTCTGTCACACCCATTAATTTGGATAAGAAACGCTGTTTTGCATTTATTTTGGTGATATTCATGCCAACAGTCTGTTGATAAAAATCCATAACTTCTTGGGCTTCATTTTCACGGAGTAAACCATGGTCGACAAAAACACAATGCAGATCATTTCCAATCGCTTTGTGCACCAATACCGCTGCTACAGAGGAGTCTACTCCGCCAGAAAGAGCACACAGTACCTTTTTCCCAGCAGCTTTTTGGCGAATTTCCTCAATTAGTTGTCCTGATAAGTGTTCTACATCCCAAAATTGTGTACAGCCACAGAGATTGCGACAGAAATTTTCAAAAATTTTCATCTCTTTTACATTGTGCATAACCTCTGGGTGAAATTGCACACCATATTGTTTGTGAGTTTCATCTGCAAAACCAGCAATCTCGCAGTCCTCCGTGCGTGCAATGATTTTTGCAGTTGTGGGGAGTGTACAAACGCGATCGTTGTGATTCATCCAAACCTTCATTTGCGGCATATTTTCAAATAAGGGATGTTGCTCAAAGAAGATATCGGTTAGACCAAATTCTGGCACTTGGGCTTTTGTCACCTCTCCACCAGACAATTGTGCCAAAAGCTGCATTCCATAACAGATGCCTAAGATGGGAACTTGTAATGTTAAAATGTCTTTTGTTATCTGCATGGAAGTGTCATCATAGACACTATCTGGACCTCCACTTAAAATAAATCCCTTTAAGTTTTCTGTATCAATACAATCAAATGCCATATCACAAGGAATAATCTGCGCATACACGCCAGCTTCACGTACACAGCGCGCAATCAACTGTGTATATTGTCCTCCAAAATCCACTACTAGGATATATTCATGTTTCATAAAATTCGTTATTACTCCGTTTCTAATCAATCTGTTTTTTTATTTCACTTTGATGTATTCATCTCGGTCAGCACCAACAGAGATATACGCAATTGGACAATCCACTGCTTGTTGTAGATATTTGACATAATCCCTTGCCTGTTGCGGAAGTTGCTCTAACTCACGACAATGAGAGATATCACATTTCCAACCATCAACATATTCATAAATTGGCTCTGCCTGATTGAGTGCTTCTCCAATTGGGAATTCTGTAACGCGCTTACCCTGCACAGAATAAGCAACACAAACTGGAATTTTTTCTAAATAAGACAATACATCTAATTTGGTAACTGCCAGCATATCTGCCCCCTGCACTCGTACACCATAACGGGAAGCAGGGATATCAAACCCTCCTACACGTCTTGGTCGACCAGTTGCCGCACCGTATTCTTTGCCTGCCTGTCGCAATGTTTCTGCTTCTTCTCCAAAGAGTTCTGCAACAAAGGGACCTTCACCCACACAGGTAGAATATGCCTTCATAATTCCAATGGTACCAGTCAACTTGTGATTGGGGATACCAGCGCCAACAGGAGCATATGCGGCAATGGTGGAGGAAGATGAGGTATAAGGATAGATACCAAAATCAATATCGCGCAATGCACCCAATTGTGCTTCAAACATAATGTGTTTTTGTTCTGTCGCAGCTTGATTTAAAAATAGACCAGTATCACAGATAAAATCTTTTAAATGAACTGTATATTTTTCCAACCATGCGACCATTTCAGAATAATCAATTGGAGGCGCCTGATAAACCTGTTGAATGGTCAGATTTTTCCAGTCTATAATTCCCTTTAATCGCTCTTTTAAAGCAAGAAAATCCAATAGTTCTCCCATACGAATTGCCTTTTTCATATACTTATCCCCATATACTGGTGCAATTCCCCTTCTGGTAGAGCCATATTTGGCATCTTTTAAGCGTTCTTCTTCTAAGCAGTCCTGTGACACATGATATGGCAGACAGATAACAGCCCTATCACTGATTTTCAGGTTATCTGGTGTGATATTGACACCTGCTTCTCGCAGTTTTGAAATTTCACCCCAAAGATGCGCCAAGTCGATTACCATTCCATTTCCCATCACATTGATCACTTCTGGGCGTAAAATGCCAGATGGCAATAAATTTAGGATAAATTTACCCAGATGATTCATCACAGTATGACCTGCATTATTTCCTCCTTGATACCGAACAACAATATCATAATTTTCAGAAAGCAAATCAACCATGCGCCCTTTGCCTTCGTCTCCCCAGTTAATTCCTGTAATTGCTGTCAACATATATTTATCTCTCCCCGTTATTTTTTAAAAAGAAAAAGCGCTTATCAATTCAGTACGAAACTTGTGTTATCATACTTCATTGACAAACGCCTTTGTTTTCAATCCCATTATACTTATTTTTGTTTGAGATGTCAATAAAACATAAATATATTCTAGCAATATGTATAAATTTTTCTGAATATCCAACCAAAGATTGATGGTTTATCTGCTTTGATTGTTTATAAAAAAATGAGGTGAGTCAAACAGAGAAAAAAACATCTTACAAACTTGCATCATATTTTCTATAAAATGAATCCAAATTATTATACTGTTATATAAACTAGCTTTTATGAAAACTGTTTGGTCACTTGTAATCCAATCATGATTTTGAGGGTGATGACTTTTCTAAAAACGGAATGGAAAAATGATCGGTAAAAAACTGAATGATAGGACCCATAAAAAAGGCAGTTACCAAGGTGCCAATTCCCACCACAGCACCTAGAGAAAAACCAATGATAACACAGATAACATCGGTTGTCATACGACACCAACGATAATTGATCTTTAACTTTTCATGCAATAAAAATCCTAAAATATCGTAAGCGCCAACACCCAATGCCGCTGTAAAAAAGATAGAGCCAGCAAAGGAATGCAAAATGACAATTAGAACAAACATGATGATCTTGACTGTGAGTGTCTCTGGATCAGGAAAAAACTTGTCATAAATAAAGGTACAAAAATCCGCAATAAATCCAATACAGACCATATTAAAAAGTGTTCCAATTCCAATAAAGTGTTTTGCAAAAAACACACCCAACAGAATGATGAGACAATTCAGTATCAGTTGGGTAACCCCAAATGAAAATCCAAATAATTTTGTCATACCAAGCACCATACAGGTATATGGATCGGTTCCAAACAATGTCTTATTATAGATGGTAACTGCAAACCCCATAATCAAGACACCTACTAACATCATTCCCAATCGTTTGATATTATACTCGCTGAATTTCATATTATTTTCAGTCCTTTTTTGTGATGTGATTTATTATACTTGGGACATAGATAAATCCAAAAAAATTTTATCATGTTGATAAATAAAACACAATTATTTTATTGAAAATTAGCCAACAAAAAACATAGCTTATTTTATAACATAATAAACAAAATATTGTTTTTACACTTTTATCTGTTTCCAATATCCTCCGCGAAAGCGCAGATAGTTGCAAATCCAACGGATACATTGATCAATTAATAAAGATATCCATGCGCCAAATAACCCCAAACCAACTGGATAACAAAACAGCCATGCGTTGAATGGTCGAAGGATTGCAATGCTGATAAATGCCACAAAAGCGTTAAACTTGGCATCTCCTGCACCACGCAAACAGCCAGAGTAAACCAATGCCGAGGTTTGTGCAACCGTTGTAATTGCAATGACATACATAATTTGAGAACCCTGTTGAATAATTTGCATATCATCTGTAAATAATCCAACTAACCATGCTCTTCCAAAAATAAAGATGCAGAACAACAAAGAGGAAATGGCATACATGATTTTTTTGGTGGCTTTGACATAGATTTGAGCCATATCTGAACGATTCGCCCCCAATGATTGACCAACCAAAGAAGTCACCGCGGTGCTGAATCCATCTCCAAAGGCAAAGGATAAACCAATGATATTCATACAAATTTGATGGGTAGCAAATGCAGCTGTTCCCAAACCGGCAACAATTTTCGCATAGATAAAAAATCCCGCCCGCATAAATACCTGCTCTACCACCGCACTACTTGCAATTTTTAGCACACTAGACATGGTTTCTTGATCAAAATTCCATTTATCTTCTCGATTGATTACCAAAAAAGAATTTCTTTTTACAATGGATAATACAGACATGATAAAAGCAATCAATTGACCAATAATGGTTGCAAGGGCAGCACCTTGTACTCCCATTTTAGGAAATCCCAAATTTCCGCCGATAAGCAGATAATTTAAAATCAAATTGATGCTGTTGGCCACTAAATTTGTCCGCATTGATATTTTGGTATTGCCTGCACCCCGTTGAGCCGCATTGATGGTCAGTCCCACACTCATAAAGACAAATCCCAACATATTAATTCTAAAATAGGCAACTGCCTCATCTAAAATGTCCTGTCCAGCTCCTGCAAATGACAAAATGGGTCGCGCCCCAAAAAAACCAATACAAGATAACAGCAAGGAAAGACCCATACAAACCATAATAGCCTGACGCAAACATCGGTTTGCACCCTGTTGGTTTTGTTCTCCGCGCCGCCTAGCGATAACGGTTGTCACCCCAATATTGAGTGAAAAAATAAGTGCCAATAGAATAAATTTAGGCTGGTTGGTAATACCAACCGCAGCAATTGCAGAAGCTCCTATACTTCCCACCATAATGGTGTCGATAGAATTGATAAGATTGACCAATACGCTTTCTACCGCAGAGGGCCATGCGACATCAAATGTTTTTCGATAAACCTCTTTTGACGGCGGAATATCCCCAATGATTTGCTCTTGTTTTATCATGTTTTTACAAGATAAAAACGAGTGTAAAAATTTCAACTTCGCTCATCGTCCTTTCAGATAAAATAATATGATGTTTAGTTATGGGTCGCTGATTGTATTTCGGTAAAACCACGAGCAAGAAAAGGAGTATCAATATAAAATGTATCTGCAAATACAGCCTATTTATCTTGTTATTGGCAAAAGAACATACTTCTTATCCCCTTTATAAAATAGAAAGCATAGACTCTTCTATCATTATAGCACATTGTATAAACTATGCAATCTAAGCAATTACCATAAATTTATCGAAACATCATATACCTCTACACAATGCAATTTTGATTGATTTTCACCTTACCGACAGGCATTTTTATCCCCTCATTTTATGAAATGTCAATTCCACAATGACATGATACAAAAATTCATAAAATAGTAATTTCTTTTCATCTATCATGTGTTATATTGAAATAAGATAATGATAACTTTACCAATTTAATATGATGGTTTGAGACTTCCGAAAGATATCGGATAAAACGATTAAAATCGACATCTGTAAGAGTATTAAATCACACAATTTCCATAGAGATAAGTAAAGTAATTTCATATTATCAAAGATGTTTGGAAAGGGGTATACGACATATTTATCACTGGCTTTCAGTGATAAGATTATATGTCTATTAATATTTATGAATATCATTTTTCATTGTTTTTTTGGAATCATTGCAACGATATTTTTTATCTGGCGATATTTGCAGACAAGATATTCTTACCACTTATTATTGAGTGTTTGGATTATGTCAACATTCTTAATTTATATCAATCAATCACTTTTATATTCTACGATTTTATTTGTAATTGAGATTTTGTTTTTTATTTCATATATTGTCTTATTTATCAAATCAGGACCCCAAAGAAAGCGCCATGAAGATTTTTGTGAACAGCTGAGAAAACAATTACATAAACAAGAGGAATAACAATGCCAGCCGCAAATAGAAATGGATAACATAATTTTGTAAAGTCTTGTTATGGCAAGACTTTTTATTTTTTTGAGATATATTACGATTAAAGGAAGAATGATATGAAATTAGTTGTATTGGATGCTTATGCCTGCACTTCAGATGATCTGAGTTTTGAAAAATTTCAACAATTGGCAGAATGTACTGTCTATCCCAGTACGCCCAAGACTAAAATTGTAGAAAGAATCAAGGACGCACAACTTGTCATCACCAATAAATGTGTCATTGATAAAGAAATCATAAAACAGTGCCCCAATTTAAAATATATTGGAATCACTGCAACAGGATATAATATCATTGATATACAACAGACAAACCAACGCGGAATTGTAGTGACAAATGTTCCAGCATATTCCACAAAGGCAGTGGCACAACAGGTATTTGCATACTTGTTATATCTGTGTAATCAGGTGGAAAAGCACGATCGCAGAGTCAAGCGAGGAGATTGGCAAAATTGTGCATATTTTTGTTTTTATGAACCCGGTTTGACCGAATTATCCCAAAAGACCATCGGTTTAATTGGATTTGGCAATATCGCTCAGCAGGTGGCTAAAATTGCAAATACATTTGATATGAAGGTGATTTGCTATACTCGTACCCTACATCAAGAGTGGGAAAATACCTTTCCCTATGTATCATTCTTACCGTTTGAAGAAGTGTTGGCAAAGAGTGATTTTATATCCATTCACTGTCCGTTGACACCTCAGACAAAGCATTTATTTTCTCAAAAGGTATTTTCTCAAATGAAACGGACTGCGGTATTAATCAATACAGCAAGAGGTCCCATTGTTTGTGAAGAAGATTTGGCACAGGCATTGAATCAAAACATCATTTCCTATGCCTGTGTTGACGTGGTATCAGAAGAACCAATCAAAGGTGAAAATCCACTGCTATCTGCTAAAAATATTTTGATTACCCCACATACAGCCTGGGCACCAAAAGAAACCAGACAGCGTTTATTGGATATTGTCTATCAAAATTTAGAGGGATTTTTAACTGGATCTATTCAAAATCAAATTCAAAGTTAGAGGTTAAGTTATGTTACGTTCATTAAAATCTGTTGCCGGCAGATTAAAAGGCTTGCGAGAGATGTCTCATATTACCGAGGCACAGATGGCACAAGCAACCGGTTTGAGTTTAGAAGAATATCGCATTTGTGAACAGGGAGAAGAAAATTTGACGGTTGCATTTTTGGTAACCTGTGCCAATTTTTTAAAGGTGGATGTCAGTGAAATCATCACAGGCAAGGCACCTAGATTGGAAACTTATACTGTTTGTCGCAATGGCAATGGTCTATCAATCAAAAAGCGAGAGGGCTTTGAATATCACCATTTGGCATCTATGTTAAAAAATCGATTGGCAGAACCCTGTATTGTAGAGGTTGCCTATTCCGAACAAGCAGAACAAGAGCCAATTGTGCTTACAACCCATTCTGGACAAGAATTTGATTATGTATTAGAGGGCAGTTTAAAAATTTCTATCAATGGACATGAAGAAATTTTATATGCAGGAGATAGTATTTATTACGGCTCTAATCATCCACATGGCATGGTTGCTGCGGGAGGAACCAACTGCCGTTTTCTGGCAATTGGCATCAAAGGAGATGTGGATGTAGAACCAGAAATCGAAGATGATTTGACCATTCAGACAATGCCTGTTTCACCCAGAGCAGATCGCAGAGAGAATCTGATCTATAAACAATATGTCAAAGAGGAATTAGATGAACATGGGCATTTAAAAAATATCTCCTTTGAAATCCCAAAACACTTTAACTTTGCCTATGATGTAGTAGATGTATTGGCGGCAAAAAATCCCCATAAAATTGCAATGGTATGGGAGGCAAATGACCATCATATTCATCGCTTTACCTTTCAAGATATCTCTAAACGGTCTTCCCAAACTGCCAATTATTTTAAATCTTTGGGCATCAAAAAGGGCGATAAAGTCATGTTGATACTAAAGCGCAATTATGAATTTTGGTTTGCCTTAATTGCGCTTCATAAAATTGGAGCGGTTGCCATTCCAGCAACCAATCAACTTACAACCAAAGACCTTATCTATCGGTTTAATGCAGCAGAAGTTAAGGCGATTGTCTGTACAAATGATGGAGAGGTGGCAGATTTTGTAGAAGAAGCACTCAAGCAATCCCCAACTGTTACCATTCAGGTAATTGCGCGTGGAACCCGTAAAGGCTGGAACAGCTTTACCCAAGGTATTATGCAGATGGCGGATATTTTTCCTAGACCACAGGGAGAAGAGGCAAATCAAAGCAGTGATTCTATGTTGATGTACTTTACTTCTGGTACGACAGGATATCCCAAAATTGCAGTCCATGACTTTACCTATCCACTTGGTCATATTGTAACTGCCCGATGGTGGCACAACGTAGATCCTGATGGGCTTCACTTTGCAATTTCTGACACCGGTTGGGGAAAGGCTGTTTGGGGAAAAATTTACGGTCAATGGCTGTGTGAATCTGCTATTTTCACTTACGATTTTGATAGATTTCATGCAGATGATATTTTAAAGATGTTTGCCAAACACCACATCACTACATTTTGTGCACCGCCTACGATGTATCGCATGTTTATCAAAGAGAATTTAGATAATTATGATTTGAGTTCCTTACAGCACAGTTGTACCGCTGGAGAAGCATTAAATGCAGAAGTTTACTACCAATGGCTCAAAGCAACCGGTTTAAAGATTATGGAAGGGTTTGGACAAACTGAAACAACATTGGTACTTGCAAACTTAATTGGAACAGAACCAAAACCAGGTGCTATGGGAAAAGCAAGCCCACAATATGAAGTGGTGTTGGTTGACCGAGAAGGCAAAGAAGTCAAACCCGGTGAAGTTGGGGAAATTACACTGAAAACGGACAAAGGACACCCTTGTGGTATGTTTGATGGATATTATCAAAGCGAAGAATTGACAAAAGAGGCTTTGCATGACAACTTATATCATACAGGAGATACCGCTTGGATGGACGAGGAAGGTTACTTTTGGTATGTGGGAAGAACAGATGATATCATCAAATCTTCTGGTTATCGCATAGGTCCTTTTGAAATTGAAAATGTATTGATGGAGTTGCCTTATATCTTGGAATGTGGTGTCACAGGTGTTCCAGATGAAGTGCGGGGGCAGGTAGTGAAGGCATCTATTGTATTGACAAAGGAAACAAAACCCAGCGATAAACTAAAAAAAGAAATACAAAATTATGTAAAAGAGCGCACTGCTCCATATAAATATCCCCGTGTCATTGAGTTTTTAGAAGAACTTCCAAAGACCATCAGCGGAAAGATTCGCCGTGTAGAACTTCGGGAAAAAGAGTCCTAAAAATAACATCTGCTGTTAATTTCAGCAGATGGGTGGAAAGAGAGCGTTTATATGTTATTTGAAACAAAAATTACTGCCCGTTATGCGGAGACTGATCAAATGGGTGTTATTCATCACGCGGTTTATCCAGTTTGGTATGAAGTGGCAAGGACTGATTTTATAAAAGCTTTTGGAATCAGCTATAGTCAAATGGAACAAATGGGAATTATGTTGCCTTTGATAGAATTATCCTGCAACTATAAAAAACCAGCTCATTATGAGGATGAATTGACCATAAAGGTGCATATTTCGCTGTTGACCCATGTGAAAATTGAATTTACTTATGAAATATTTAATGTCAATGGGGAAGTGATTCATGTTGGATCTACCTTGCATGCATGGACGAATTTAGAACTCAAACCCATCAGCATGAAAAAACAATTTCCCGAGATATTTCATCTTATACAAAAGGCACAGAAAGGATGAGCAGATGAAACATTATACAGCTTTTTTATTATCCGCACTATTGTTGTTGGGATTATCATCCTGTGAAACCATTGGGCAAGAAGGTATGACGTTGGAAGTAACCTCTAGGGAAATGGCTTCTAATAAATCGCCTTCTACCAAAAACGAGGATTTCTCCAAAGAGGAAACTTCTAGTCAACAACAGTCTGTAAAAACTTCATCACAAGAACCCACTAAAAATACAGCAAACCATATTTCCAGTCATACAACTTCTGAAAAAACGACTTCTTCTGAAGAAAGTTCCAAACAAAATACCTCTGAAAAAGAAAGTTCCAGTCAATCAGAGTCCAGCAAGGCAAATACTTCTGAAGATAGTGCTTCTAAAAATAATCAAAATAACAGTTCTTCCAAGAGCGCTACTTCCAGCGAAAGTGATAAAGAAAGTTCCAGTTCACCAGAAAGCAAATCAATAGAGGCTTCCTCGCAATCTCAAGCGGAAACGGATGGCATTTACACCGATGCAGATATCTCTATTTTTTATCCGATCTTATCTGGAAACAACTCTATCAATCGCTTAATCCGTCAAGAGGCAATTTCTGGATTGGGACGAATTTATCCCAATACAGATGGAAATTTAAGTGGCAAAATCAACTATACCATCTCGACACAGACCAAAAATTTACTCAGTATCTCTTATCAAGGGGATATTATGGCAGCGGGTGCGGCTTATCCAAGCTCTGTCAATTATACCACCAATATTGATCTTAGAACTGGTAAAAAAATAGTTTTGGCAGATGTGATTCAAATCAATGATGAGTTTGTACAGATGTTAATGGACCATGCAAAACAAACAATGGGAAAAGAATTGGTACAATATTTAGAAGAACAAATTGGTATACAGGGGCTGAAAACTCGACTGCTATCAACAGATCAGGGAAGCAACAATTATTCTCTTTATACCGATGGGCTTTTGACCATTCTGTTAGAAGCTCCTCATGCGGTGGGGGATTATATTCCAATCGCCTATCTAGAACCAGAAGTTTGGAATCCCTATGCAAAAGATCAAGCATTATTTGAATAGCAAAAGAGCTGTAATCTTTTTAGATTACAGCTTTTTTATATATTTTTCTTTTTTTCTGTTATTTTCTATTTTTATAAAAAAATATCATAAAAAAGAAAATAAAAACCATATAAATTATAGAATATATTTTGGATATCTCAATATAAATTGACAATGTCTGAAGTATATGGCAGTATTAAATTATACCATAATAATTGATAAGTATCAGAAGTAAAAGTAGTATTGTTAAAAAAATATCATCTAAAAGAACAATCTCAAAAGACTGGGATTTTTAACCAATACCATATCAAAAGTTTTACAATAAATATAGTAGCCAATCATAATAAAAGGAAGGATTTTATGAAACAAACCATTCTGAAAAAATTGTCCATTATTGCTGTGTCTGGGGCTTTGACCTTAAGTATGAGCAGTTTTATATTTGCTTCACCTGCAACACAGTTATCTAAGAGTGCCTTTTGTCATAGAAGCGTATGTTCAGCCAATGTTGGGTATTGTATCTCTGGAACTGTAAGACACCATAGATATGTTCAAAATAATGTTGTTGAAAATAATGTTGCACCAAGCAATGTTGTTGAAAATAACGTTGTAGAAAGCAATGTTGCTCAAAACAATGTCATAGAAACTGCACCTGTACAAAATACAGTTGTATGCCCTAATTATGAACAGAATTCTGGACATCATTCCTATGGAGGACATCATTCTGGATGGGGTGGACATCACCATCGTTAAACCATAAGGCGACAACCATTTCATTTGGAATCAGAGCACGAAATTAGAAATATGACAGATCATATCAATAGCAAACTGTAAATCACCCAATGTTTTTTAATAGGTAGTTTGCAGTATATTGAAAGTATATTATAACCATGATAATAGCTACTATATTTATTTCATAAAAACGGTTTCACTGTATCACAGTGAAACCGTTTTATAAAGTTTTCACAAATATTTTGATTTCTATAAACAAAAGATTATGAAAAATAATCACTATTCAAACAAAATCTTAATTTATACAGTTTGTAAAATTCATTCCATATTATACTAATAATATATAAAATAAAACTTATATCAAATTTAATTGATATAAAAAAATTGTATAAAAATGTTGACAAAAATAAAAAATAAATATAT
>ERZ778516.2586-NODE-2586-length-11885-cov-5.271682_pt1 | contig 11885 bp, 10 predicted proteins | sample MGYA00510342_ERZ778516 | MGnify/ENA primary metagenome ERZ778516 (study PRJEB29527, sample SAMN07138961) | mouse gut metagenome | material: feces | host: mouse | place: China:Nanjing | collected 2016-01-25 ...
GGAATCCGTGATGCAATACCTCGACAGCACCGACCCGGTGGCCACCGAGGCAGAGGCTGTGAACACGGTTCGCGTGGTGCGCGACGCCGGCGGCCGCGTGCTGCGTCTGGAAGGCTTCAACACCGACGTTGAGGGCTTCCGCGAGAGCATAAGGCCGCTCGTAGAGGACTTCGCCCAAGGCACCGGCACCATAGTGCTCGGCACGGGTGGCGCCTCGAAAGCTGCCGTCACAGCCCTGAGGCAGCTAGGACTCAGCCCTGTGAGGGTATCGCGCAGCAAGGGCAGCGACGGCATAGTGTCGTACTCCGACCTCGACGCAGAGTTTATGGCAGCGCACCCCGTGGTAGTCAACGCCACTCCGCTTGGCACCTACCCCGCCGTCGACGGCTGTCCGGCTCTTCCTTTCGAGCTGCTGCCGCAAGGCGCCGTATGCTTCGACATGGTATACAATCCTGCCCTGACGGAATTCATGCGACGCGCCGAGGCCGTCGGCGCCCGCATATCGAACGGACTCGAAATGCTACACCTTCAGGCTCTCGCCTCCCTCAGCATCTGGGAGCAGTGACGCGCCAACCCGCGCCACCTATGCAAAAACGCATCTTTCATCGACCGCGACATACTGCGGCCTCCATACATTGTTAAAAATGAAACAAACATCGAAAGTTATCTACATTCTCCTGATAGCCCTTATCCTGTTTCCTTTCGACCGGTTCGGACTGCCTGTGATTTCAGCACCGCTCGCATTGCTATGCGGCCTTGCCTTTGCCTTTATTTTTCCCAATCCATATCCTAAATTCAATAAAAAGACGTCCAAATACCTGCTTCAGGTAGCCGTTGTATGCCTCGGTTTCAACATGAATCTTCAGGAATCTTTGAACTCAGGCTCCGAAGGCATGCTTTTCACGGTGGTGTCCGTGGTCGGCGTGATGGCCCTTGGAGTCCTCGTAGGCTACTGGCTGCACATCAACCGCAGGACAGCCTACCTCATATCCTCGGGCACAGCCATTTGCGGCGGCAGCGCCATAGCAGCCGTAGGCCCCGTGCTGAAGGCAAATGAAAACGAAATGGCGGTGTCGCTCGGCGTAATATTCATACTTAACTCGCTCGGACTCTTTATCTTCCCGCCGCTCGGCCACCTTTTCGAGATGACGCAGCAGCAATTCGGCACATGGGCCGCCATCGCAATCCACGACACCTCCTCGGTTGTCGGCGCCGGCGAAGCCTATGGCGAGGAAGCACTGCAGACAGCCACGCTTATCAAGCTCACCCGCGCCCTGTGGATAATTCCGCTGGCCATAGCCACAATGTTCATATTCCGCGACAAAACCGCAAAAATATCCATCCCCTGGTTTATATTTATCTTCGTGCTTGCCATGGTGGTCAACACCTATGTGGCTCTCCCGGCGTGGTTTGTAAGCTCGATGGTATGGATAGCAAAGCGCGGAATGGTGGTGACGCTCTTCCTTATCGGCGCATCGCTCTCCATAGCCTCGATACGCAGCGTGGGCGTCAAACCGCTGCTCCAGGCCGTGCTGCTGTGGATAGTTATCAGCGTATCTTCGCTTTTCGTGGTTCTCGAAACTGTGTAGCACCGTGTTTTCGCGCATTTTCAGCCGTTATCCGGCGCTGCCCGTGGCAGCAGGAATGCCGGCAGGCATAATTGCCGTGCACTACAGCCTCTTTGTCGTGGTCTGTACGTGCATAGCGGCGGCCTGCCTGCTGTTGGCACGGCTGAAGGTGCGCCCCCGCCACATAGCCATACTGGCGTCCTCGGCAATAGCCGGAGGCGTCCTCACATATTTTATGAAGCCGCCTGAGCTGCCGGCAGAATATTTCGACAGCGAGGAGCGCACATACACCGGCATAGTGCAGAACGTGCGCACCGGCGAACGCTCGCAGCGCTGCTATCTCGATGTCGGCGGCGACACGGCGTTCCGCATAGCCGTGTTCATAGCCGACGTGGTGCCGACGATAACGCCGGGCGACATTATGAGCGTCACCGGGGTTCTCGAAGTAGCCGACAAATACGCCGACGTGCCGACTCTCGACTTCGGCCGAGATTACTCAGGCAGGGCATCGGCCCGCATGGCGGTCAATGCCGACGACTGCCGCGTGACCGGCCACGACACATCAATGATGACCCGCCTGCAGGATTTTCGCGGCACCATAGCCGATGCCATCTACTCTTCCCCGCTGGCGCCGGCCACATCGCGCCTGCTGGCGTCGGCCACTCTCGGCAACGAGAATCCCGGGCCCGCCGTGCGCGAGCGCTTCCGCGCCACGGGGCTGTCGCACCTGCTGTGCGTAAGCGGCTTCCATACGGCTCTGCTCGCCGCCGTTGCCGCCCTGCTGCTTTTCCCGCTGCGCCTGTGGCCGCGCGCGGGCCGCTACAGGCATCTTATTGTGATAGCCATAGTGTGGCTCTACGCCTTGCTCACTGGCTTTATGCCCTCGGTTGTCCGCGCGGCAGTGATGATAAGCATATATCTCGGCGCTAAGATAAGCGAGCGCGATGCCTACCCGCTCAACTCGCTCTGTATCGCAGTGTTCATAATTCTCGCCATCAATCCGTACTGGCTGTTCTCGATCGGCTTCCAGCTGTCGGTGGCAGCCGTCCTCGGGCTTATAGCGTTTGCCAACAAGCTCAACCCTGTGCCACGCCGCCTCGGACTGGCTCACAAGGCGGCATCGCTCGTGGCCGTGCCGCTGGCCGCGCTCGCAGGCACCGCACCAATAGTGCTGATGCACTTCCACACGCTGCCTCTCCTGTCGATTCCGGCAAACGCCGTGGCTGCCCTAATTTTCCCGCTGTTTATGGCCGGAGGTGCCGCCGTTGCGTTCCTTTCGGCTCTCGGACTGCCTGTGGGATTTGCCGCACGCGGCATCGACAATCTGGCCGATGCCATAACGGGTATGTGCGACTATCTTGCCGCCATTCCGGGAGCGTTTGCCTCCGGCATATACTTGTCGACGCCCAACCTGCTCATATTCACAGCCCTGATAATATGTCTGGCGGCAATGCTTAACCTCGGGTCGCTGCGCCACAAGGTATGCTTCGCCACGCTTGCCGTGATTCTCGGTTGCTGCACGGGCTGCTCAAACAGCGAGCGGAACACCAAGACCGACTTTATGGTGAACGCCCACGGACGCGACGCCGACCTTGTGATACGAAACGGCGCCAAAGGCACCACCATGACGCTTACTTCCCGCCCCGCCGCCGACTACGCCGCATACTTCGGCCGTGCCGGCATAAGCGTGGAAAACGTCACATACCGTGTGCCTCCTAAATATCTTACACTCGGTCGCAAGACCATACTCATACCTAACGGCGACCGCATGTTGCCCCACCGTATTGCCGACGTGATAATACTCACCAAGCAATATCGCGGCCGACTCGACGACGCCCTCGACCGCACATCGGCACGGACAGTGCTCGTACTGCCCGAAATATCGCCCGACAAGCGCAAAGAATACCTCGACATATGCTCGCGCCGAGGTGTGGAAACGCCTGATTTAAGGCTGCACCCCTATATAGCTAATTTTTAACCGACAGGGCAGATTATCGATAATCGATTTCAAGAAAATCGAGAGTCTTATCGTACTCAATCCTCTCCTTGGCTTTAATCTTAACTCCTAATGAGGCTCCGAGCGCAGCTTCGGGATTGTCCTCAAACTTACGAAGTGTTTTCAGCATCGAAATACGGTCTGTCTTTTCGTAATGGTCGGCACCGAGGTTGGGCGTTATCTGTTTTGTGGTCGAGTTTATCCCTGTCGCAACAAAGTGATGTTGTCCTGCATCTTCCCGTGCCTCAAGAATAAGGCCTGGCAGTCCCGACAATTTCCACGGGCCGTCCTGTATCGGAATATCGGGGCTGAACCACGCAGTCCAATGCCTGCCGTGGTAGTCCGCACTTGCCATAACGCACTCGTATCCGAGAATATTCTTCGTAGAGTCGCCTATCTCCCACACCTGTGCCTCGTAAGGTTCGGTATATCTGAACATCGAGGCAATATTTCCATCAAATACCTCCATATCCCCGTCCTTGTGTTTGAACACATACATAGGCAGCGAACGCGAAGGCACGTCCTTCATTTTGCCGGAAGTGAATCCTGCCATCTTCATTTGATTGTATGTATTCTTTCCCTCCGGCGTTGATTCCAATGAATCAAGATATTCAGTAACAGGATTGTAGAATTTAGAACACGATGTGCCGGCAAGCAAAATCATCTGATGGTTCTGCTCGCTGCCTCGGCGATGGAAATGCCTGTAATTATAGCTGACTTCAATGTCTGCCGTATGCTGTGCCATAGCCGCTATCACAGCAAGGCACATAATGATTGATGCTGCTATTCTTCTCATTGCGCAAAATTACAACATCTAAAAATCCTTTGCAATACCCAAAGGGGTACGAATGGCCGGATTCTCCGTTGTCAATTCGATGATTTGATTCTTTGGTTCGATTTGTATCGGATTTATGCGATATTTTGCATAACTTTGTGCCCCAGTAAAAAGATTGTAATATAATGATTCTCCAGTGTGCCGTACTGCTGCTATTCCTCGCAGTCGGCGAAATTTTGGTAAAACTGACGGGCGTGCCTATCCCGTCGAGCATCATAGGAATGCTCTTTCTGGCATTGTCGCTCAAATACGGCATAATCCGTCTGGGCTGGGTGGAGCGAATATCAAAACTCCTTGTCGACAACCTCGGTTTCTTCTTCATACCCGCCGGCGTGGGTATAATGACACGTCTTGGCCTGCTCGGCCGCGAATGGCTGCCCATAGTGGGTGCCTCGGTAATAAGCACCATACTCGTGCTGCTGGCCAGCGGCCACGTGCACCAGCTATGCCGCCACATCAAATTCCCTTCGCGCTATGGATTTTTCGGGAAGTGATATAATATTCATCACCCTCACGCTGGGTGTTTATCTGATGGCACGCAGAATCAACAGGCGAACGCACCTGTCGGTATTCAATCCCATCCTTATCACGATAATATGCCTGATAGTGATGCTGACAGCTTTCGGCATAGACTATGAAACATACTGCGAAGGCGGCAAATACATCGACTTCTGGCTCAAACCGGCCATAGTCGCTCTCGGTGTGCCACTTTACAAGCAACTCGAAACAATCAAGCACCAGACCATACCACTGCTGCTCTCCGAGCTTGCGGGCTGCATCGTGGGCGTGGTATCGGTGGTAATCGTTGCCGAGCTTTTAGGTGCGAGCCGCGAGGTGGTGCTATCGCTCGCACCCAAGGCCGTCACCACTCCCATAGCGATGGAGGTAGCCTCTGTCACGGGCGGCATACCTCCCCTCACAAGCGCGGTAGTGATTTGCACCGGTATTTTCGGCAGCATCGTGGGCTTCCGTGTGCTTCAGCTCGGAGGCGTCAAAAGCTCTATTGCCGCAGGCCTGTCGATAGGCACGGCAGCCCACGCCATAGGCACAGCCGGCGCGATGGAGAAAGGCTCGCGCTACGGCACATTCTCATCGCTCGGACTTATTATGAACGGCCTCCTCACAGCACTGCTGGCTCCGTTCATACTCCGCTTTATGGGATATTAAGGAGATGCCGAGGCTGAAATAGCGCGAGGCATAATCGAGAGGCTTCTTCACCTCGCCGTTCCATACCACGATGTCGATATCGGTGTTGACAAGGCCGGCACTGCCTGCGGGCAACTCGGCGCGCACAGCCCGCTCAAATTCCTTGGAGCGGGAGTACAGTTCTTCGTATCCGATATCTGTGGCAAGAACAAGCACCCTGTTCTGGTAAGGGTTGGCGGCAGCTTCATATTCAGGCTCGGTAGGATAGCAGCCTGAGTCGGCATTGACCGTGGCACAGCCTTGCAAAAACACCAATGCCTGTCCGAGCCGAGGCAAGGCATCTGTGGTATTGGCCCCGAGGCACACTACTGCTGTGTTCATATACCCTTCATAGAAAGGCTGATACGCTTGCGGGCTGTATCAACACCTATTACTTTCACCCTTACCTGCTGACCAAGGCGCAGAACATCGCTCACCGAGTTCACCCTACGCGACGATATTTCGGATATGTGCAGGAGTCCGCTTTCCTTTATGCCGATATTGACAAAGGCACCGAAAGCGGTGATATTGCTGACAAGCCCCGGAAGAACCATACCCTCGCGAAGCTCGTCGAAAGCCGATACCTCCGGCACGAAGGCATCGCCAGCATCGTCGACGCGCGGGTCACGGCCCGGTTTACGCAGCTCCGCCACTATGTCGGCAAGGGTTTCTCGGCCGGCAAGTCCCTCGGCGGCAAGCGCGTCCACGTCCACGCGGTCGAGCGCCGCGCCGTTAGCTGCAAGAGAAGCCGCATCCATGCCCTGCCTGCGGGCAAGAGCCTCCACGACAGCATAGCTTTCGGGGTGTATGCCTGTATTATCGAGAGGGTTGGCACTAAGCGGCACACGGAGAAAACCGGCCGACAGCTCATATGCCTTGTCGCCCATGCGGGGCACGCGGCGCAGGTCGGAGCGGCTCGCGAAGGGTCCGTTCTCGGTGCGGTATTTCACTATGTTCGATGCCAACAGCGGCCCTATGCCCGATATATACCCTAAAAGCTTGGCCGACGCGGTATTCACGTCCACTCCCACAGAGTTGACACAGCTCATCACCGTGTAATCGAGCGCCTGCTGCAACCTCGACTGGTCCACATCGTGCTGATACTGCCCGACTCCTATCGACTTGGGGTCGATTTTGACAAGCTCTGCAAGCGGGTCGATAAGGCGGCGTCCTATCGACACGGCGCCACGCACAGTGACGTCCTTGTCGGGGAACTCGGCCCGCGCTATATCCGAAGCCGAATATACCGAAGCGCCGCTCTCGCTCACCACATATACCTGCGGATTTCCCGGCAGACCGGCCGAGGCAAGAAAGCGCTCTGTTTCGCGCGACGCCGTGCCGTTGCCAAGCGCCACCACGTCGAGCCGATGGCGCCTTATAAGGTCGGACAATATTCGGGCTGCGCCCTCGGTATCGCGGCGCGGCTCCACGGCGTATATCACCGCGTCGGCAAGCAAGGCGCCCTGCTCGTCGACGGCCACCACCTTGCAGCCGGTGCGGAAGCCGGGATCGAGGGCAAGCACGCGACGCCCACGCAGAGGAGGCGCCAAAAGCAGCTGCCTGAGATTGTCGGAGAATATGCCTATGGCCACGGTATCGGCCTCTTCTTTCAAGGCGGAGGCCGTTTCATTTTCCACCGAGGGCTTTATCAACCGCTTATAAGCGTCTGTCACAGCCGCGTCGATAAGCTCACGGCACGGGCGCGAAGCGTCTTTAGGGCCGAACGCGCCGCAGAGCGAACCGACAAGGCGAGGCTCGTCGGAAATCGTATATTTCAATTTAAGAAAACCTTCAGCCTCGGCGCGGCGCAAGGCCAGATACTGGTGCGAACGGCAGCGACGCAGCTCGCGGCTGAAAGCGGCGTACTCGGCATAAGGAGATGTTTCCAGCTCTTTCTCACGCCCTTTCGCCGCCGACGCTTCCACAAAGCCGTCGCGACTGAAAGCCCTGCGTACCATATTGCGCAAGCGGGGTGTTTCCGAGGCCCATTCGGCAATTATGTCGCAAGCACCCTCAACGGCTTCTTCCGAAGCATCAATACGCGCCATCCGGCCAGCCATGATGCGCTTGGCAAGCGGTTCAAAACCCTTCTCGCGGGCGATGGAGGCACGTGTGCGCCTCTTGGGCTTATAGGGGGCATAAAGGTCTTCGAGGTCGGTGGAGGTATCGGCCTCCTCTATGCGCGCCCTCAGCTCGGGAGTGAGCGCCCCAGCCTCCGCCACTGCGCCAAGCACGAACTCGCGCCGCTTTTCCAACTCGCGGACGGCCTCAAGAGCCGTTTCGACGGCACGGACGGCCACCTCGTCGAGCGAGCCTGTGCGCTCCTTGCGGTAGCGGCTTATAAACGGGACTGTCGCCCCTTCGTCAAGAAGCGATATAACGGCGCTCACACCTGCCTCGGGTAGCGATGTGCGCCTTGCGACGGCCTTTAGAAGGTGTGTCATTTTGAAAGGGTGAAGAGCGTGATTTCAGGAGTGGCGCCTATGCGGGCGGGAATGCCGACCTCGCCGGCACCGATATTCACATAAAGGCTATGGGCGTCGCCGTCGGCATACATTCCGCCCCATGTGGGGTAGCGGAAAGCGGCTGGAGAAAGCCCGAATGCCGACATCTGCATGGCGTGGGTGTGCCCCGACAGAGTGAGGGGGATATTCTTATCCGGACTGTCTTCTATATCCATAGTCCAGTGAGCGGGATTATGGCTCAGGAGTATCTTGAACGCGGGGTCGGCCAAATCGCCGGGGTAGGCTGTTTCCAAATCGCCATAACAGTGGAAAGGCGGGTCGCCGACATTCTCCACACCCACCAAGGCGAGAGAGTCCTCTCCCCGGCGCAACCACGCCGTGCGGTTCAGGAGCAAATCCCAGCCCATATCGCCCTGAAGATTCACAAGCTGCCTCAGATTGGCTTCCTTGGCGGCAGAATCGGGCCAGTTATAGTAATCGCCGTAATCGTGGTTGCCAAGCACAGAATAAACTCCCATCGGTGCTTTAAGCCTCGAGAGAGGCTGCACGAAGGGCAGTAGTTCGGTGCTGCGACGGTTTACAATATCACCTGTAAACACCACCACGTCAGGATTAAGGGCATTGACGGCATCGACAAGACGCGACACAAAGGCAGTGTCCGTGCCATAGCTGCCCACATGCAGATCGGATATCTGGGCCACCCTGAGCCCGTCGAAAGAGTCGGGCAGACGCGAATCGGAAAAGGCGACCTCGCGCACATCGACATTGTAGCGGTTGACAAGCGCCCCCCACCACATAAAGCCGAAGCACAGCAGGGCCAAGGCAATGCCTGCCGAGGTAAAGCCACGGAGGCGCTTGCGGCCAAACAGAGCCGGTATTTTGCCGGCAAGGTCGATTATGCAGAATATCGCCTTGGGAAAATACACCGAAAGATAGGAGTATAGTATCCACATCAGCGCAAGCAGCTCGCCGTCGCCTCCGGCACGCTTGGGCCAGCAGACAGCCACAACGGCTCCAATCTGGCACAGCACCGACGACCACAAGGCAAACGGGCGCCAGAACCGCCGACCCGTCAGGCATCGGCGCCATACGGCTCGCACGATGTACCAGTCAACAAGCAGTCCGACAAGCAGCATGGGCAATATCAGCACAAGGGCAAGGCGCATACTACACTGATTCGCAGCCGAGTGCCGCGCGCTGGTTTTTAAGGGGGTTGGCATACATCAGGAGCATGGTCCTGCGCATAAAGGCCATCTCCTCGTCGGTAATATCTTCAACATCTACCTTGGCGAGCTGTCCGGCGATATATTCGTCGAACGCCCGAACATCGCCGGGAGTATACTCGGCGGCGTATTCGCTGCCTCCGTTCACCTCGTCGTAGGCGATGTAGTTGCAGGGGAATATGCGGTAGCCACAATGTATGGCGCGGTCAAGCACAGCACAAGCGGCATGCACTACTTCGGGGCGGCCCTCGCCCTCTACTGCGGCAAGCTCTTTATTGATGCAGCTCCCAAGGCGGAAATGGACGCGGCCTTTCTGCTTCAATATGCCTGTTTCCATACTGAAAAGGTCGTCGCGCTTGGTCTTTTTATATTCAGGGTCGCGACGTTTGAGCAGGAACTCGCGCACTTTGAGATAATCGTTGGGGTCGTATTCGTACGATATGGCCACCGGCATTATATTCAGAGCTGCAAGGTTTTGCTTGCAGGAGCCGCTTCCGCCGAGCGACAGCATTTTAAGCACGCTCTCCTGCGTGCGGTCGTTTGAATCCTTGGCGCGTCCCTCACGCTGGGCTATCCATATCGATTCGTGCATCTCGCCCACGGCATAGTGTATGTAGGCCGACAGATGCTTTGCATTGTCGAGAGCCTCGCGCACACGTCCGTCGCGCTTCACGATAAAGCTGCGGTTGAGCTTCACCAAGTCGGTTATCCAGTCGAATATCAGCAGGTTGTTGCCTATGGCAACCTGCGTGAGCGGAAGTCCGGCGCGGATAAAGCACAGATTGAGGAAAGAGGCGTCGAGCACTATGTCGCGATGGTTGGTGATAAATGTATAGCTTTGGGAAGGATCGTAATTGTCAAGGCCGTCGATAGAAAGGCCGTGAGTGGTCTTGGCAACCAACATTTCCAAAAACGGACCCATCACCTTAATCTGGAAATCCATCTGCGTTTCCACTGTAAGCAGGTTCTGCACAAACTGCTTATAGTCAACGTCGGGCATAGCGTACCGCACTGCGTGCTCAAAACCGGGTTCGGCCACAAGCTCGGCTATCTTTTCGCGGAACTCGTGGTCGTCATATGGCCGGATGTCGGAAAAATCGCGCTCCGGAGTATTTGTCTGTTGTTCGTGTTCAGTCATTGTTTGTCTTATTGGGGCAAAAACAACGGTAATGGAACAGGACAAAAGCCCTATTCTGCCACAAAGTTAGTCACAACTCGACAAAAAGACAAACAAAGCAGACATTAAACTTGTTTATCGGCACCCCCGCAGGTCCAACCTGCAAGTGCAAAGGCGTCTGATAAGGGAAGAATCTATTCTATAATTTCATTGTGTCAGGAATACTCTCCAGCTTCCGTCCTTCTCGCCGCGCTCAACGTATTTTTTTGAAATCAGTTGATTCAGCAGTTTTTGGATTGCTGTAATGCTGATGCCGGTTTCGTCTTTCATGTCAACGAGTGTCAGTATAGGCTTGGTGCGCATGGCGTTCAAGATTTTAGTGTAGCTGGGCGTGCGGAATACAATACGCTCTCCATCATACCACCATACGTTTTCATTTTTCTCGCTTACAAACAACACATCGTTATATACCTCTGTCGCTACAAGTTCTGTGAAATACTTTAGAAACGAGCGTATATCCTTTATGCCGGCATGGGCTCCGTCGCTCGGCACCGGACCAACCTCGAGATCTGCATGATGGAGTGCTTCGAGATATTCGCTTTTCTTGCGGCTGCGGACTACAATCATCGGATAGTTGTGGCGTGTGAGAATATAATTCACCATAAGTCTGGCGATACGTCCGTTGCCGTCTTCAAAGGGGTGGATGCGGATATAGCGGTAGTGGAACAACGCGGCCAACTCAACGGGCGATAGTTTTCCCTCTTGTTCAGCTGTATTGTACCAATCAACCAAGTCAGCCATAAGACCGGGCGTTTCCTCCGGTGAAGCATACTCAAATCTGTCACCGTACCGTGTGATTACGCTATTAGGCCTTGTCTTATATTGCCCTGCGTGTATCACATAGCTCGTCTGTACTCCGCCAGGCAAATTGCGATAAACGGTGTAATCCTCGCGTAAAAGGGTCTTATGTAATGTCCGTATAAAATTCTGCGTCAAAGGCATATCCTTAACCGCGGCTTCCTCTGTCATCATACGTAGTCCTACGTTGCTTGCGGTCATTTCCTCAATGTCACGCACATCAGCCTCACCGATTACCTTGCCGAACAGCAATAGAATTTCTGTCTGCCCATAAGTCAGCGTATTGCCCTCAATATGATTGCTGTTATAGTTGAAATCCACGGTAAAACGACGGCTAAGCCTCTCTCTGTCTTTCTCAGATAGGGGCTGTATGTTCTGCCAAGCGGCAAGTGCTTTTTTGATATTAAGATATTTCATACGGAATTTGTGTTATATCCTCACAAAGTTAATGATAATTCCTTGAAAAAGGTTGCATTGATACAACCTTTTTTGCGTTTTATGAGGTTGTTATATGGATGCAGGTTCAACATATGTGGTGTATTTTTTATTTTTTAAAGATTGTGGCAAAGAAATTTTTCCTACTTTTGCGTTAATATAATCGGGACGGGCCAAGAACGGCTTACTTCTACTTTTCATGG
>ERZ778516.2588-NODE-2588-length-11867-cov-4.974517_pt1 | contig 11867 bp, 10 predicted proteins | sample MGYA00510342_ERZ778516 | MGnify/ENA primary metagenome ERZ778516 (study PRJEB29527, sample SAMN07138961) | mouse gut metagenome | material: feces | host: mouse | place: China:Nanjing | collected 2016-01-25 ...
CCGATTCCGGTATTGATTTTATGTTGTTAACTAGCTTCCAATTCACAACCTTTCGTTAATTGGATATGCAAATTTATTATTTTGTTTCTTACAAACCAAATTTTGCTTGTCGATTTTTATTAATTTATCAAACGCACAACCACCATAAGCGAATAAGCATGTTTAACAACATAATTTAATAAAATATCCGTCAATTGACACAAAATAATTATTACGGCAAATTTTTCCCAAGCAAAGTTAAGCCAATATAAAATTATTAGATAACTTTGCACAATAATATAATAAATACATATTACCCTATACACTAAAAATGGCTAAAATCGTTACGTTAAAGAAAGGCCTTGACATCAAAATCAGAGGAGCTGCAGCCGATGCCGCCCCGATTACGGTCAAGCCCGCGACATGCGCCATAGTCCCCGACGATTACAGCGGCATTGTGCCGAAAGTCGATGTTAAAGAGGGCGACTCGGTGGAGGTAGGCTCCAAGCTGTTCCATGACAAGCAGTTTACCGACATCGTAGTGACATCACCCATAGCAGGCACCGTGACTGGCGTCATAAGGGGGGAGCGTCGAAAACTTGAGCGCATTGTAATCACTCCGGCCGAGGATGCCGGGAATTCAATCACTTTTGAAACCGAAGGCATCAACGACCGCACACGGGCTCAACAGCTACTGCTTGACTCCGGACTATGGGCACTGTTGCGTCAGCGTCCCTACAACATAGTTCCGGCTCCCGGAGCGGCTCCCCGCGACATATTCATCACCGGTTTCGACTCGGCTCCGCTCGCTCCCGACTTCGAGAGCATGCTCAGCCCCCGCATCAACGAGCTTAACAAAGCCGTAAAGCTTCTGCAAAAGTTTACCGACGGAAAGATATATCTGGGCATACGCCAGGGCAGCTGCCTCGCATCGGTCGAGGGAGTTGAGCACGTGGTATTTGAAGGCCCCCACCCCGCCGGCAACGCAGGAGTCCAGATTTGTAACGTAAAGCCGGTCAACAAAGGCGACATCGTGTGGACTCTCGACGCAACTATCTTATTGCGCATAGGCAAGCTCCTGTCGACCGGACGACTCGACACCGACACGCTCGTGGCAGTGACCGGATGCGAAGTCACGACACCGCGATATGTCATAACAAAGATAGGCGCCGACCTTGCTTCAATACTTAAAGGCAATGTAAACGACGACGCCATCCACCACCGCATAATATCGGGCAACGTGCTCACGGGTACTCACGAAAGTCCTGAAGGCTATCTGCGTTATCCATATTATCAGGCGACGGTGATAGCCGAAGGCGACGACTTCCACGAATTCATGGGATGGGCCTCACTCTCGCCCCGCAAGATGAGCTTCAGCCACTCGTTCCCGGGACACTTCCTCAACAAGCTGTTCTGCCCCGACGCACGACTGCAGGGCGGACGCCGAGCAATGATAATGTCGGGAATCTACGAAAAGGTAATGCCGATGGACATCATGCCCGAATACCTTATAAAAGCAATAATATCACGCAACATCGACCGCATGGAGCAACTCGGAATCTACGAAGTGGCACCCGAGGACTTCGCGCTGTGCGAATATGTCGACCCTTCAAAGCTCGAATTGCAGAAAATCGTGCAGGAAGGCCTCGACTACCTGCGCAAAGAACTCAGTTGATATAAACAGCAATAATCTCATAAACAGTGAAATCGCTTAGAAATTTTCTAAATCGTATCAAGCCTAACTTTGAACCCGGAGGAAAGCTGCATACATTCCACTCGGTCTTTGACGGCTTTGAGACATTCTTGTTCACGCCCAACACCACTTCTACATCGGGAGTCAACATTCATGACAGCATCGACTCCAAGCGCGTGATGATAATCGTGGTACTGGCGCTTATGCCGTGTCTGTTATTCGGCATGTACAACGTAGGCTACCAGCACTGGCTCGCAATAGGAGAAACCGACTTCCCCTTCTGGCAGCTAATGGCCTACGGATTTCTTGCAATGCTTCCACGCATAATCGTGTCCTACGCCGTGGGACTTGGAATCGAATTTATGGTAGCCCAGTGGCGCAAAGAGGAGATTCAGGAAGGATTCCTCGTGTCGGGAATGCTCATTCCCCTCATCTGCCCCATTGAAACTCCGCTTTGGATGATAGCCGTAGCAACGGCATTCTCGGTAATCTTCGTCAAGGAAGTATTCGGAGGTACAGGCTACAACATATTCAACGTAGCACTTGTAACCCGTGCCGTGCTCTTCTTCGGATATCCGTCAAAGATGAGCGGCGACAACGTATTCGTGCCCGTTAATCCGATATGCGGACTCGGCAACGGAACTCCGGTCGACGGATTCTCGGGAGCCACCCCGCTCGGACAGATTGCCACCAATGTTGGCGACACCCTGAAGATAACCAATGTCGTGGGACAGGACATCTCGTCATGGGACATGTTCCTCGGCCTTATCCCCGGCTCGGTGGGTGAAACATCGACACTCTGCATCCTCATCGGTGCGGCTATACTTCTGCTTACCGGCATCGCAAGCTGGCGCATAATCCTGTCGGTATTCGTCGGCGGATTCGTAATGGCAGCCATCGCCAATGCATTTGCAACGCCCACCTACCCCGTTTCGCTCCTGTCGCCGGTCGACCAGCTGATGCTTGGCGGATTTGCTTTTGCCGCAGTATTCATGGCCACCGACCCTGTAACCGCAGCCCGCACCGATACCGGTAAGTACATCTACGGTTTCTTCCTCGGAGCAATTGCGATACTCATCCGCACCTACAACAACGGCTACCCCGAAGGCGCCATGCTTGCAGTACTGTTGATGAACTCGCTCGCGCCCGCTATAGACTATTTTGTTGTTCAATCCAACATTCGTCGTCGCATGCGTCGTCTGAATGCTAATGCCGAATAACCTATGAATAAGCAAAGCAATATCTATACTATAATATATATAGTAGTATTGGCAGTGGTCGTGGGAGCCGCCTTGGCATTCGCCGCACTGTCATTGAAGCCGCTTCAGGTCGACAACGCAAATGCCGACAAGATGAAGCAGATACTTGCGTCGGTACACATCACGCCCGACAAGGCCGATGTCATATCCGACTTCAACAAGTATGTAACCGAACAGTACATCGTAAACTCACAGGGTGAACGCATCGAGGGAAATGCCTTTGATGTAAACGTGTCAGAACAGAGCAAGCGTCCTGTCGACCAGCGTGAGATGCCGGTTTACGTGTGCACGTTATCGCCTAACGACGTGAAGTACATACTGCCCGTATACGGTGCCGGACTATGGGGCCCTATCTGGGGCTACATCTCGGTCAACAGCGACGGATCGACCATATACGGAGCCTACTTCGCACACCAGGGTGAAACTCCCGGACTTGGAGCCGAAATCGAAAAGCCCGCGTTCAGCAACCAGTTCAACAACCTGCACCTATTCAAGGAAGGACGATTCCTGCCCATCGCCGTGGTGAAGGCCGGACAAGCTCCCCTGAACGGCGAAGACAAGGTCGATGCCATATCGGGCGGAACAATCACCTCCAAAGGTGTAGCCTCGATGATCGACAACTGCCTTGGCGGATACACTAAATTCCTACAAAGTCTTAACAACAATCAACAGTAACGACAATGGCAACCAACAATAAAAACCTGAGCGCACTAATCAATCCGCTCTCAAAGGACAATCCTGTCATTGTCCAGATTCTCGGTATCTGCTCATGCCTTGCCGTAACGGCAAAGCTTGAGCCGGCATTTGTCATGGGTATATCGGTGATCGCCGTGCTGGCATTCTCCAATGTCATCATTTCACTGCTCCGCAAGACCATCCCCACCAACATCCGCATCATCGTGCAGCTTGTAGTCGTGGCCGGTCTTGTGGTAATCGTAGACCAGCTGCTCAAAGCCTACCAATACGATGTCAGCAAGCAGCTGTCGGTGTTCATCGGCCTCATAATCACCAACTGTATCCTGATGGGACGCCTTGAAGCGTTTGCAATGGGCAACAAGCCCTGGCCTTCGTTTCTCGACGGCATCGGCAACGGCATCGGTTACGCCATCATCCTTATAATCGTGGCATTCTTCCGCGAACTCCTCGGAAGCGGCACAATATGGGGACTCCAGGTGATTCCTCAGAGCTGGTATGAACACGGTTATGCCAACAACGGCCTCATGATTCTTCCCCCGATGGCCCTCATCGTCGTGGCTTGCATCATCTGGGTTCACCGAATCTATAACAAGGACCTGCAGGAATAATGGTAATGTCAATAGCTTAAAGATAGACAACAATGGAAAATTTCAATATCTTTATCCGGTCGATATTTGTCGACAATATGATATTTGCCTACTTCTTAGGCATGTGTTCATTCCTTGCCGTATCCAAGAATGTCAAGACCGCTCTCGGCCTCGGTGCCGCAGTAACGTTCATGCTTGTGATATCGCTGCCCATCAACTACCTGCTCGAAAACTACGTGTTGCGTGCCGGAGCGCTGAAATGGCTCGGCCCCGAATATGCCGATGTCGACCTCAGCTTCCTCTCGCTCATCATGTTCATAGCCGTGATTGCGTCACTCACCCAGCTCGTTGAGATGGCCGTCGAGAAGTTCAGCCCCGCGCTCTACTCGTCGCTCGGTATATTCCTTCCGCTCATCGCGGTTAACTGCGCCATCCTCGGTGGCTCGCTCTTCATGCAGCAGCGTGACTTCCCGAGCGTGTGGACTGCTTGCTGCGCCGGTGCCGGTTGGGGACTCGGCTGGCTCATCGCCATCGTGGCCATAGCCGCAATACGCGAGCGCCTGCAGGAGTACAGCAACATTCCCAAGCCTCTGCGCGGTGTGGGCATAACATTCATCATCACGGGTCTTATGGGCATTGCGTTCATGAGTTTCCTCGGCATTAAAATCTAATGAGCAATATGGATATGACTGCAATGATAACGCTTGGTGCCAACATAGGCACCCTGACCATAATGTCGGGCGTGATAATATTCCTTATAATCACGCTCATCCTGGTGACCGTACTTCTGGTGGCCAAGAAATTTCTCGTTCATTCGGGCGAAGTGCACATTGTCATCAACGATGACAAGGATGTGTTCGCCAATTCGGGCAAGTCGCTGCTCTCGACACTCTCCGATGAAAACATCTTCCTGTCGTCGGCCTGCGGCGGAAAGGGAAGCTGCGGACAGTGCAAGGTGCAGGTGTTCAATGGTGGTGGCGACGTGCTTCCCACCGAAACCGTACACTTTACCCGCAAGCAGCTCAAGGACCACTGGCGACTCGGCTGTCAGGTAAAGGTTAAGGAGGACATGAAGATAGGCGTACCCGCATCGGTGCTCGATGTCAAGGAGTGGGAATGCAAGGTGATCTCCAACAAGAATGTCGCAACATTCATCAAGGAGTTCATCGTGGCACTTCCTCCGGGCGAGCACATGAACTTCATTCCCGGCTCCTATGCACAGATTAAGATTCCCACCTACGAAATGGACTACAATGTCGACATCGACAAGTCGCTGATCGGCGAAGAGTACATGCCCTCATGGGAGAAGTTCGGACTGTTCACGCTCAAATGCAAAAACACCGTACCCACAGTACGCGCCTACTCTATGGCCAACTACCCTGCCGAAGGCGACCGCATAATGCTCACCGTGCGCATCGCGACACCGCCCTTCAAGCCGAAACCCCAGGTGGGATTCCAGGATGTAATGCCCGGTATCGCATCGTCCTACATCTTCACCCTGAAGCCCGGCGACAAGGTAATCATGAGCGGCCCTTACGGCGACTTCCATCCTATCTTCGACTCAAAGAACGAGATGATGTGGGTAGGCGGTGGCGCCGGTATGGCTCCTCTGCGCGCGCAGATCATGCACATGACACGCACGCTCAACACTACCGACCGCGTCATGAACTACTTCTACGGCGCACGTGCGCTTAACGAAGTGTTCTACCTTGAGGACTTCCTGCAGCTTGAGAAGGACTTCCCCAACTTCAAGTTCCACCTTGCCCTCGATCGTCCCGACCCCGCAGCCGATGCTGCAGGCGTCAAGTACACCCCGGGATTCGTTCATCAGGTAATCTACGAAACCTACCTGAAGAACCACCCCGCACCCGAGGACATCGAGTACTACATGTGCGGCCCCGGCCCCATGAGCAAGGCTGTCGAGAAGATGCTGTGGGACCTCGGAGTTCCCTCGGAAAATCTCATGTACGACAATTTTGGCGGATAACAGCCATCTTATACAACCATTTACGCCCTGCCTTGTTGAGGCAGGGCGTTTTTTATTAGGTTATAACACAAAACTTTGGTATATTTGCATCATAGATTTTGCATATTAACGCTCGACCGCATGCGCGGTCGATGATTAATGCTCTCGTAATGAAAGGTTATATGATATTCCGTTTCACGTGCCTCGCTCTGCTGTGGCTCTTCCTGTGCTATCTAATGATTTCGGCGCGGGGATTCACGGCATGGACGATGTTCATCATCATCGTGTCGGGAATAGTCGTATTTGTACCTATCTATAAAAAGTATATACGCGATAGTAATGGAAAATCCTGATAATAATGAAAGCGTTGAATCCAAGCGCTACCCTCTGCTCGAAACGATTGACACTCCCGCCGACCTTCGCCGAATGCCGACGGAAAAGCTACCTGCAGTCTGCGCCGAAATACGCGACTTCCTTATAAACTCCCTGTCGACCAATCCCGGGCACTTTGCATCGAGCATGGGTGCGGTGGAGCTCACCGTGGCACTGCACTATGTGTTCAACACCCCCTACGACCGCATTGTGTGGGATGTCGGGCATCAGGCCTATGGGCACAAGCTGCTCACAGGTCGCCGCGACAAGTTTGACACCAATCGCAAGTTTGGCGGTCTTAGCGGTTTTCCCAATCCCGAAGAGAGCCCCTACGACACCTTCACAGCCGGTCACGCCTCCAACTCCATTTCGGCAGCACTCGGTATGGCAATGGCCTCGGAGCTGAACAACGACAAGCCGCGACGCAATGTCGTAGCCGTAATAGGCGATGCCTCGATAAGCGGCGGACTTGCATTTGAGGGACTCAACAACGCATCAATCAACAAGAACAATCTCCTCATCATACTCAACGACAACGACATGTCGATTGACCGCAACGTAGGAGCACTTAACTCCTATCTTGCCCACCTCAACACCACCAGGGCCTACAACAGGTTCCGCTATCGACTGTTCAGATTGCTGAAGAAGCTGCACCTCGTCACCGACAAGCAGAAAGGCTTCATCATGCGCTTCAACAACAGCGTCAAGTCGCTGCTCAGCCATCAGCAGAACATATTCGAGGGACTAAACATCCGTTACTTCGGTCCTATCGACGGTCACGACATCGACCGCGTGGTTAGGGTGCTGAGCGACATCAAGGACATGGAAGGGCCTCGGTTGCTGCATCTGCGCACTACCAAAGGCAAGGGCTACAAGCCGGCCGAGGACGACCCGGCCTCATGGCATGCGCCCGGGCTCTTTGACCCCAAGTCGGGCGAACGCAAGCACGACAGCGACTCTCCGGCCAAGTATCAGGATGTGTTCGGACACACCCTGCTCGAACTCGCACGCGCCAACGACAAAATCGTGGGCATCACCGCCGCAATGCCGTCGGGCACATCGATGAGCATCATGCAGGAGCAGTTGCCCTCAAGAGTATTCGATGTAGGAATCTCCGAAGGTCACGCCGTGACATTTGCGGGAGGCCTTGCCAAGGATGGAATGCGCCCCTTCTGCGCCATCTACTCATCGTTTCTTCAGCGAGCCTACGACCACATAATCCACGATGTCGCAATACAGAATCTGCCCGTGACATTCTGCATCGACCGCGCCGGAATCGTCGGCGAGGACGGTGTGACTCATCACGGAGTGTTCGACCTCAGTTACCTGCGGGCAATCCCCAATCTCACCATCGCCTCGCCGCGCGACGAGGCATCGCTGCGCAATCTGCTCTACACGGCACAGAGCGCCGACCGTGGCCCGTTTGCCATCCGTTATCCGCGAGGCAAGGGTTCCAATCCCGACTGGCGCACACCAATGCACGAAATAGCCATAGGCCGCGGACAGCGACTTGTCGACGGCAACGATGTAGCGGTACTGTCGATAGGCCCCATGGCCAATAAGGCAGCTGCAGCAATAGAACGCGCCCGCCGCGAAAACGGCATTGAGGCCGCCCACTACGACATGATATTTCTTAAGCCTATCGATGAGCAGCTGCTTGACGAAGTGGGCCGCAAGGGATGTCCCGTGATAACGGTCGAAGACGGTGTGCGTGACGGTGGACTCGGCTCGGCCGTGACCGAGTGGATGAACGATCACGGTTACCATCCCCACATAACACGCATAGGCGTTCCCGACATGTTTGTCCCCCACGGCAAAGTCCCGCAGCTGATGAACCTGTGTAGGATGGATGAAGACGCAATCTACAATGCAATTGTCCAAGCCAACAATAACCATAAGCTATGAAAATCGTCATCGTAGGAGCCGGTGAAGTAGGCTCACATCTCGCCAAACTACTGTCACGCGAAGAGCAGGACATTATCCTCGTCGATGACGACCAGGGGCGTCTTTCAACGATCGACGCCAACTACAACCTCATGACTCTGCGCGGCAGCCCTACATCGTTCAACGTTCTGAAAAGCGCCGGCGTGGAATCATGCGACCTCTTCATAGCCGTAACACCCGATGAAACACGTAATGTCATCGCCTGTTCAATGGCCAAGAGCATCGGAGCGCAACGCACCGTAGCGCGCATCGACAATTACGAGTTTCTCGACATGCACAACCGTGAGTTCTTTACGCGAATCGGTGTAAACGCGCTGATTTATCCCGAATATCTTGCCGCACAGGAAATTATCACGGCCCTTAACCGCTCATGGGTGCGTCACTGGTTTGAGCTCCACGACGGTGAGATTATCCTCGTGGGCGTCAAGCTTCGCGAAAACGCCCGCATAGTGGGCATGCAGCTCAAGGAGTTTGCAATGGTTGAGCACAACTTCCACGTGTCGGCGATAAAGCGTCATCACGAAACCATCATCCCGCGAGGTGACGATCGTATATGCGAAAACGACATCCTATATTTCACCACCACGCGCGACCATGTCGACGAACTGCTTGAAATATGCGGCAAGGTACACAAGCGCATACGCAAGGTGCTCATAATGGGTGGAAGCCGCATCGCTGTCCGTCTGGCAGCTCTTGCCGGCGACACCTACAAGATAAAAATAATCGAGAGCAATCTCGAAAAGTGCCGCCGACTGCCCGAGAAGTGTCCCGACTGCGACATTGTCTACGGTGACGCACGCGACATCGACGTGCTGCGCGAGGAAGGAATATCCGACATGGATGCCTTCATTGCTCTCAGCGACAGCTCCGAAACCAATATCCTCGCCTGCCTCACCGCCAAGGAACTCGGAGCGAGCAAGACCATCGCCGAAGTCGAGGACATCCAGTTCATCTCGGAGGCCGAAGGACTGAACATAGGCACAATCATCAACAAGAAGCTGCTCGCGTCAAGCAAGATATTCCAGATTCTGCTCGACACTGATGTGTCGTCGTCGAAGTGCCTTGCACTTGCCGATGCCGAAGTTGCCGAAATCGAGGCGAAGCCCAAGAGCAAGATTACACGCGGCCCCGTAAAGGACCTGTCGCTGACACGTGACATGACCATAGCCGGACTTATACGCGACGGACAGGGAATGCTCGTTCACGGTAACACGGTTATTCAGCCCGGCGACCACGTAGTGGTGTTCTGCCTCTCGGGAGCCATCCACAAGGTCGAGAAACTCTTCAACTAACGGAATCCGATTTTTTGAAATGTCAAAATACTTCGCAACACATCATCGAGTCAACTTTCCCATGCTCCTGCGTGTAATGGGATGGCTTCTCATGATTGAGAGCGCATTCATGCTCGTGCCGCTGGTCACCTGCCTCATTTACGGCGAAAGCGATTACATGGCATTCCTCATCACGGTGGCCGTCACTTTCGCCGCCGGAGCCTTGATGACATTCTGCATCCGCCCCTCCTACTCCTCGATGGCCAAACGCGAGGGATTTCTGCTCACGGCCCTCGTGTGGATTCTATTCTCCTGCTTCGGGATGCTGCCGTTTCTCATGTGCTCCACACCACTTACATTAAGCGACGCATTCTTTGAAACCATGTCGGGATTCACTACAACGGGAGCTACCGTATTCGAGTCGGTCGAGTCGCTCTCCCACGGCATAAACATGTGGCGATGCCTCACCCAGTGGATTGGCGGCATGGGAATTATACTCTTCACGCTGGCGGTTCTGCCCATGCTCAACCATTCGGGAGGAATGCAGATGTTCAATGCCGAAGTTACAGGCATCACCCACGAAAAGCTGCGCCCGCGCATAAGCCAGACTGCCAAGGGATTGTGGGCTGTCTACTTCGTCCTGTCAGCCGCACTGTGCCTGCTGCTGTGGATAGGCCCTATGGACTTCTTCGACAGTGTGTGTCACGCATTAAGTTCCATGTCAACCGGCGGATTCTCTACACGCGACGACAGCGTGGCCGCCTGGGACTCAACCTACATAAAAATCGTTCTTACGATATTCATGTTCCTCGGAGGTGTGAACTTCGCCTTGATCTACAAAGCCGGCACCGGCAACTTCAAGGGACTGCTCCACAACGACACCCTGAAGGCCTATCTGCGCATAATCCTGTGCATGTACATTGCATTCGCCGTAACAATAGCCATCAACGGACAAGCCAACTCCATTTCATCGGTCACAATCGACCCTCTCTTCCAGATTATCACCACAATATCATCCACAGGATTGACTGTAAGCAACTTCGAGAACTGGGGATCGTTCATAATCGCGCTCCTCTTCATCCTTATGTTCTTCGGAGCCTGTGCAGGTTCGACAAGCGGTGGAGCCAAGGTTGACCGACTTCTCTATCTCCTCAAGAACACCAATAATGAGCTCTACCGTTCGATTCACCCCAACTCGATTCGCTCGGTGCGCATCAATGACTCAATAATACCGCCCGAAACAGTCGACAAGGTAATCGCATTCCTGTGCATCTACGTGATGATTATTGCCTTGGGAGGCATGGTACTCACCGCCCTCAACATTCCGCTCGTCGATGCCTTTTTTAGCTCATTCTCATGCGTTTCCAATATTGGCCTTGGTGCGGGAGTCACCGGCTACGGCGGCTCATTTGAAGTGATTCCGCCTGCAGGAAAATGGATTTTGTCAATGCTCATGCTCACAGGCCGTCTTGAAATATTCACCGTCCTTGTACTCTTCACGCCAGCATTCTGGTCAAAATAATTTCATATTTTTCTCGGAAAATATTGCAAAATTAAAATATAAGTCCTAACTTTGCACTCGCAAAACGGTAATGGCGGGATAGCTCAGTTGGTTAGAGCGTCGGATTCATAACCCGGAGGTCTCGAGTTCAATTCTCGATCCCGCTACCACTGCAAGGGCGCTGTGTCGATGACACAGCGCCCTCCTTTTATCCCCCCTGCCACCCAGCCCACCGCGTTAGCGCAAAAGCTGCACCCGTGGACACCGCATCAGCGAAAATACCCACCCGGTATATGCCGATAGGCATTACATGTCTTTAACCGCGGATTGGCCGCAGGCCTACCCGTGGACCGGCCCCGCACCCTCGTCCCACAATCCGCTATATGCCGTCAGGCATTACATGTATTTAACCGCGGGTTGGGCGAAGCCCTACCCGTGGACCTGCCCCGCACCCACAAACCACAACCCCTTGCGGGTTGCACCACCCACGCGTCCGCATATGTCCTCGCATTCGCCCCACGCAGCGCAGGGCGCACTCCACCGGCAAATCCCCGCGTTAGCGCCAAAGCTGCAGAGCAGCTTAATAATGTTAGGCCCGC
>ERZ778516.2589-NODE-2589-length-11866-cov-5.052070_pt1 | contig 11866 bp, 6 predicted proteins | sample MGYA00510342_ERZ778516 | MGnify/ENA primary metagenome ERZ778516 (study PRJEB29527, sample SAMN07138961) | mouse gut metagenome | material: feces | host: mouse | place: China:Nanjing | collected 2016-01-25 ...
GTGTTGCGCTTAACACTATATCTTGTATAATCAAGGCTTATTGCGACAGCCTCATGAAAAGACTAGTACGATTAAAATCTTTTACAAGTTTAGCAAGGATGAACAACACCATTTAATCAGTATACATAGAAAGGAAATGGTATAATATGTTAAGAGAAAAAATAATAAAAACAGCCTCGTTATTTGCACTTTCCTGTATTATTTGCGCAGGCTGCGGATTTGAGAAAAAAACAGTTCCCAATATATCAAGTGCCGAGATCGACCGTCATGTACCAGATGTAGAAGTCACATTGGAGGACAAAATAAAACAAGTTACTGATGCCTATACTACCATTCAAAACAGTTATAAAAAAGCTAAAGAAGCAGCAGAAAGTACATCTGCTTCTGAAGAAGGAATACAGGCAGTGCAAAATTTCGAAGATACTTATGGCGACCGTATTAAAGAATTAGAAGAAGTCGATTTCTCTACGCTCAGCGAAGATGAAATTGACAATCTAATGTCTGAACTGCGCGAAATGGTAACTGCCATTCGCAGCACAAATGACATGCTTTCTTTTTAATATTTACATTTTATAGAAACTAGTGGGTGGAAACAATGGATATCGCAAAACAAATTATCGATCAAAGGATTTACAAAATCATAACAGACAATCCAGAACTCTTTTTTCATGAAGATATCGAAAAAAAGCGTTCCAAAGCGTTCCTTTTGTTGGGCGTTGCTGCTTACTTGGACATTGATATTGCAGAAGCAGCGCAATTTATAACAGACGGCGGCGGTGATGGCGGTTTTGACGCTGCTTATATCGCCGAGGCACCAGATACGCAATTAAATGTTATTTTATTCCAGTCAAAATATTCACGCAATTTAGATAAAGACAGCAATTTCCCTGCAAATGCTATAGAAAAGGCTGTAAATACGGTAAGGTGCGTATTTGACCCAGCTTCTTATATACTATTAAATCCCAAAAGTAAAGAAAAAGTAGATGAAATCCGCTCTTTTATTTTAGATGGGCATATACCTTTTGTTACATTTGTTATGCTTAATAATGGTTTGCCTTGGACACAAGAGGGGGATTTTTTTATCAATAATGCATTTTCTGGACAGGAACAAGTGCATTTTGTCCATTTTTGCCATACGGATATTATCCAATATATTAATCGTTCTGCACCAATATGCACACAGCTTTCGCTTAGCGGACGGGCAATTCAAGAAAATTTTAATTATAAACGCGTTATTCTCGGCCGCATAGCTGTCACAGAAATTTACCAATTAATGGAAGAATACGGCGACAGCCTTCTTGAAAAAAATATCCGCCGCTATCTTGGGAATAACGCCGTAAATGATGGTATTATTCATACATTAGAAGATACTGCCAAACGTCCGAATTTTTTCTTTTTTAATAATGGTATCACTATGATTTGCGAAAAATTCAGCTATAACGCATTACAGGAGCAAAATTGGATTGTAAAAATTGATCATTTACAAATTATTAATGGCGGGCAAACTTGTAAAACCATTCATCAAACACTCAAGGCGCATCCTGAAATTGATTTTTCACAGGTATATTTGCTGATTCGTCTTTATGAGGTAAGCAAAGACGAAGGTATTATTCAAGATATTACTTATGCCACAAACAGTCAAAATCCCGTTGATTTCCGCGATTTGAAGTCTAATGATGAACGACAGATTCTGCTGGAAAAAAGTGCACAAGATCTTGGTTTTATTTATAAACGCAAACGTGACAATATCCTCAATCCCAATGCGATACCCGCTACCGTTGCAGCAGAATCTGTATTTGCCATTTGGCGTGAACAGCCACATCTTGCAAAATACAAGCGCAATGAATTTTTTGATAGATATTATAATGATATTTTTAATACCTTGAATGCCGCTCAAATGATTATTGCTGTACTAATATTCCGTTACTGTGACACTTGCCGGAAGCATACCAGCTCTAATAAGCAAATTCAGGCACATCACCCATACAGCCAGCATTTTTTAGCTTATATTATGGGAAAGCTTCTTCTACAAAAACTAAACATTTCCTTAGACACTCTGACACACCAAAATTTTGAAGCAGTATATCAAATGTTTATCTCATTAAAAGAACAAATGTACTCGCAAGCAGAAACACAACTGTCTAAGCTGCTTACAAACTACTTTAATTGTTCCGATCTATGCAAAATTGATGGACGAACCATGTCCGCTGCATTCCGCCGATTTGATATTTTAGAACGCTACCTTAAAAATCCGCAATGGTGGGATGCTCATTTTCAATAACCCATTACAAAATCGCATACCGCTCCACCAATTCCGCAATCCGCTGTATCTCATCTGGTATTCGTATTTTTTGGGGACACAGTTCCAAACAAGGCATTTGGGTACAGCGTCGGCATTGCGCGGCGCTCTGCGCAATTCCCAACCCTAGTTTTTTCAATGCCCAATAATCCTTGCCCATATAAAAATATTGATACTGCCGAAATAAAGTGTGTATCTCCGTTTCTATCACAGACGCCTCGCTTTCCATAAACATTTGTTTATCCATATCTGCTGCAATTGCTTCTTTATATAAACATTTACATCTTTGGCATCTGTCGCATGGAATAGGCAAATAGTGCTTCTCTAAAATCATAAGCACATCTTCAAACGAAGGAATCGCTGCCAACTGCGCCCTTGTATCCCAATCCATTGCCGTTTTTACCTGCGCTATACTGCCTAGACCGATTAACGCGCAGGATATTGGATAGGATAACACTCCCTGAATTAATATGTTTTCCTTAAAAAAAGCGGGAAGCAGTCCGGCGGCGTATACTTTATTGACCAAAATGCCCTTCTCCTGAAAAAGCGGCTCTGTCTTTATCCGTTCCAACATCCCGCGTTCGAAAATGTTTCCGCTGCCCTGCAGCACATCCACGCGCCTATCCTGTGCACCGCGCAGCAAAATATCATAATAATGCGAAGCAATCCCGGCAAAACGGATTCTGCCCTCGCGCTTTAGTTCAGTAAGGGCATCCAAAGCGCCGCCTTTTTGAAATACTTCGTCCTCGTGCGCTCTGTCCACTTGATGCACAAAATAAATATCCGCAAATGTGCCTAAATTTGCACAGGAATCAAGCACTCCCTGATACATTTCATTCCCAGTAAAAAAGCGCGCTTTATCCGAAATTACAATGCGTTCTCTGCCAATATGCTTTGCAAATTTGCCGAGTTTAATCTCTGCATCGCCATATTCTGGCACAATCGCTGTATCAAACAGATTGCAGCCAAGCGAAAACGCATATTCCAATACTGCAATCGCCGTTTGGTCATCTAAGTTAAAATATTCCGGCAAAACTGGAACACTTCCCTGTAAAATAGGAATTGTTCCAAAGCCAATCTCTGAAACCCTTAAGCCTGTATTGCCCAGTCTGCGGTAATACATAAAACATACAACTCCTTCTATTTTCCCAGTAATCGTAGTTTAACTCATGATTTTATACTGCTTAACAGTTAAATTTTCCGGGTAACCTGACTACATAACGCCAGCCATATACGTTTAACCAGTGCCGTATGGTAAATTCTGGCGTTATGTAGTATATATTATGAATTTATTTGCTTCATAGCTTACTTAAGGAACTGTCAATCAATAACTCATCCATTTGACTTGTCTAAATATCCATCTGCAGCATCAGATAATCTTGACATAGCCCGCTATGCCTGCGATTACCTTCTTTGCAGCTGAACATTGATACAGCGTCAAATTAACAAGTTATTTATTTACAATTCCTAACATATCTCAATTATTATGTTATCTATTGGATTTTGGGGCAGGTACAGAACCCAAACGCATCTTTTCCGATGTGCGTCAGCGTAGTTGGAAGTATTATATTTTCTAAGCTATGACAGCGGTAAAAGGCTTTCTCCGGAATTTCTTCAATCCCCTCTGGCAGATTTATTTCCTTTAATGATGTGCAGTTTTCAAAAGCTTTTGCACCTATTTTGTGAAAATGATTTGACAATTCTATATGCTCTAATGCACCGCAGCCCGAAAATGCCTGCTCACCGATTACTTCCACGCCTTGTGCATTGCGGACTTCTCTGAGCCATTTGCACCCTGCAAAAGCACGCCTGCCAATGTATTTTACAGTTTGTGGAAGCGTAATTACGGTTAATAGGTTTCCATCCTGAAATGCGCCTTCACCGATTGCGGTAATGCCCTCCGCAACTTTCAATACAGAAATATTTCCAGTACATTCGGTTAAAACCCCCTCCGCATTTGTTTTAAAACAGTTAAGGCTATCTAGTACTGCCTGTTTCGCAAGAGGTGGGAGTTCTTTTGTGCGGTCAGTAATCCCTGTAAAATGTACGCAAGAGCCATCTGGAAGTATTAATTCTCGCAGGAAAATACAGTTGCGGAAAGCATATTCCTCCACACGAACTTTGTCGGATAAAAACCGGATTTTTTCAATTTTCATACCGTTTGCAAATGCCCAGCCGCACACCAAACGGACAGACGCCGGCACGACTACTTCACCAACACAGCCAGAACCATCTATTAACATATCCCGAACGAGCACCATAGGCGATTTGTGCTGTTGTTGTGCCAGCCAAGCAGTCTGATGAAATGCCCTTGCGCCGATATATTCTACGCTTTCGGGTATTTCGATCTCTTGCAGCATAGGAATATCTCGAAAAACTTCTGCTTCTATCCGCCGGATGCCCTCTGGTATTTTTACAAAGCGGGCACTGCCATGATACCCGCAAAGCCGCTCCTCCTGCTCTACAAGAAAACAGCTCATTGCACTATGGAAAAGCATCCGCACCATTTCCGGCAAATTGTCTGAAAGAATATCTTGATAGCATTTTAGCTGCCAATTTGCACCTTTTAAATGCACTGTTTGTAATGCCGTACAGCCAGAAAATGCATACTCCCACAATTTTACCATACCCTCTTTACCATATAGCGCAATATTTTCCAAACCGCAGCAATCCTCAAACGCGTGCTCCAAGATACAAGTATTATCTTGAAAAGCAACAGATTTTAAACTTTCGCAGCCCGAAAATGCATACTGCCGTATTGTATAAACGTTTTCAAAAGCAAACTGCTTTAAGTTTTTACAACCGCTAAAACAATAAGATTTTATCGCTTTTGCGCCATCACACACACATTCCACAAGGCTGACACAGCCTGCAAAAAGAGAATCCGCAAGAAGAGAAACATTAGGCAGCACTGCCTTAGTAAGCGCCGTACAATACGAAAACGCTGCTGTGCCCACCTGCCATGCAGGAAGTTCCACTGCCATTAGCGAACTGCATTTTTCAAACGCACGCGCTTCGACCCGCCGCAGCGTCTGCGGAAATTTTATCTCCCTCAGCCCGCTGCACCCAAGAAATGCGCCTTCTCCAATCTGTACCAATCCCTCCGGCAATACAATGCTGGTAATTTCCCGATTCCCTGCAAATGCATAGGGCGCAATTCTCTGCACACCTTTAGGTATGCTCACACCGTTAGGTATGCTCACACCGTTAGGTATGCTCACACCGTTAGGTATGCTCACACCCTCAGGAATGCAGACTGCACCGTGGCACTTTGAACCAGACACGACAGTGCCGGCAATTACAAAATATTCGTTCTCTATTTTGTTCAAAAATGCATCTTTTTGCAAAAATAAGGTATCTTCAAAAGCACGTTCCCCAATCTGTACGCCAAAATTTATTGTGCATGGCTGTAACAGCTTACATCCCGCAAATGCTTCTTTTCCAATAAACTCCACACAATCCAGACGCTGATTGCGCAGTTTTTGGCATTGATAAAACGCACGCTCCCCAATTGTCTGCCACGCCGGAATCTGGTTTTCCTTTTTTCCACTTTCGTCAGAATATTGTATTACCTCCTCCAACGCTACACAGCCTGAAAATACTTCTGCTGCAATCCGCTGATATCCTGCTGGCAGCACTGCTTTTTGGAGGTTCTGGCATCCTTTCCATGCAGCGCAGCCAATAAAACGGACACACTGCGGCAAATGTACTTCTGTTATTTTTGTATTTCCGTAAAAAGCACCGCCTGCCACAATCCGCACATTATCGGGAAGCTTTACACCCCCCTCTAATTCCTGCCCTTCCCAGAAAATAGTATCCACATCTTCTGTATTTTGCGGCATTTTTTGCCCTTTCTGACTCTGCTTCCATTGTTGCAAAAACCGTGTTCCATCCATTGCATGGCGTCCGATCGACTGCAATTTTTTTGGCAGAGTCACTTGCTCTAATATTGCACAGCCATATGCAAACTTATCTGGGATATGCTGCACACTATCCTCAAGCATCATTGTTTTTAACTTAATACAGTCGCAAAAGATATCGGTTCCAAAAGCCTTGCCGCTGCTTGCTATCTGCACAGTGCGCACACCACTTCTTGCAAATGCCAAGTGCCCTACATTCTCCGTTTTCTGCGGAATCAATACTTCCCTTAATCCACTGCACCGATAAAACGCCAGTTCCCCAATGCTTTCCAACCGTTGCGGAAATTCCAGTTTTTTTAGTGAAGAACAGCCATAAAAAGCACTTTCCCCTATGAAATGCAGTCCTTCTGGAAAAAAAATCTCACGCAGGCTATGGCAATGCCGAAATGTTCTTGCCTCTATTTTCTGAATTTTAGAAGGCAAATTTGCACGAATTAATTTTACACAGTGTGCAAATGCGCCAGCGCCTATTGTGCGTAATCCTTCAGGAAATATAATGGACTGTAACACCAAACAGTCCCGAAATGCTTCTGCACCTATTTCTTGCACACTTTCTGGCAAGATAACACGATCCACCGCTTCGTTTCCGGCAAATGCTTCCTCCGCAATCCTTGTAATACCATTGGGAACAATCACACGAGATTCCTCACCTAAATATTTTAAAAGTATCGTGCTGCTAATACGAAAATTTCCCATAACCTGACGGTGAATCACCTGCACCAACTCTGGAACTGTAGTAGACGTTTTTTTATTTTCTTCTACTCCATTATCTTGCTTATTTTGTACTGTTTGTTCTGCTTTGCCGGATACGTTTTCCACCAATCCGGCAATTCCTGTCAGCGTATATTCTGCCCTGTTTTTGATACGGATGCTTTTTAGCGATGTACAGTTTTTAAATGCATCTGGCTCAATCTCCACTTCCATTCCCGCAAAGCAAATTTCCTCCAAATTAATGCAATTGCGAAATGCCCGACTACCAATTTTCTTCAAAGACTTTGGTAATGTTACAGATAAAATCCCCCGCTTATCAAAAAAGCAGCTTTTTCCAAGACTCTCAATGCCTTCCGGCAGTTCTACATTTTTTAAATTGGTTTGAAAACGCAACAAGCATCTGCCATCTAATTCCATCATTCTTAATATATCTGTAACCACCAAACGAACAAGCGATGGCAAAGAATGTTGTCCTACTGCTGCCTCCACCGCATTCGGGAATGCATAACGGCTGCCGTCAGCAAATATAATTTCTCGCAGCTTACTGCACCCTGTAAATACATCACAGATACATTCTGGCTCTAAGTCCGGCGAAATTTCCAATATTTCCAAAAGTACATCATTGACAAACACCTGCTTCCCCAGATGCTTTACACCCGATATCCGCGCTTCTGTCAAACTATCACAGTAAAGGAACACACAATCCCCCAATTCTTCCACAGAAGGCGGAAGCACAATCCGCTTTAATGCATGGCAGCGGTGAAATGCATAGCTTCCAATTGTTGTGACGCCCTGCGGAATTTCCACCTCTTCCAGCTTACGGCATCCTTTAAATGCGCTCTCCATAATACAGCGCAGACTTGATGGTAATATTAGGTTTTTTAGGGAAACACACGCTTTCAGCGCACCTGCGCCAATGGTATGAATGCCCTCCGGCACACGCAGCACTTCCTCCCTGCCTGTATATGCCTCCAATACGCCGTCTTTTATTTGAAAATGTTCTGTCATTGTACTATTTTTCCTTTCTAAATTTGAGAAAGTAAGTTTTCGTCCTGCTTATCCGCAAAAATCGTTTCCACGATTTCCTGTAATTCCTTTATACTTCCGCTTTGATGCAGGCGTTCTTTATACTGTTTTGTTCCTTTGCGTTTCTTCATCATATAGGAAGCAAGTTTCTTAATATATTGCAAGGTAAATGTTTCATTATAATACTGCGCTGTTAATGTTATCTGCTCTTTTAAGATATCCAATGCTGTTTTTTGCAGTGGTACACCCGTTAATTCACAGAAGACAAATGGATTTTCCAGCCCATAACGTGCCAGCATTATCCCATCTGCGCCTGTGCGCTCCATCATAATATCGGCATCCTTTGCAGAAAAAATCCCACCATTTGCAATAACAGGAATTGATACTGCCGCTTTTGCGTGCGCTATCTCATGATAATAGGGCTTGCCATCGTACATCATACTGCGGCTTCTGCCGTGAATTGTAATCATATCTGCACCTGCATCCTCACACATACGAGCAAATTCCGCCGCAAACATATCCTCCTCTCGAATACCAGTACGGCACTTTACTGTCACAATTTTACTGCTCTTTTTACAACCACGAATAATTGCCGCTGCACGCTTCCAATCGAGCAAAAGTGCACTTCCCTCACCGCTTTTAAATACATTAGGAACGGGACAGCCCATATTAATATCCACAATGTCAAACGCCTGCAGCAGATCACTTTTCGCCATATGCTCCATTACTGCTGGATTGCCGCCAAGCAGTTGAACCGCTTTGATCTTCTCTTCCTTTGTGGTAAGCAACAGACGCTTTGTTGCTCTATCTTCATATTTTAAAGCATTGGCGCTGCACATCTCCGTAAAGCACAGACCAGCGCCGAGTTCATAAGCAAGCATACGAAATGGATAACAGGTATACCCTGCAAGCGGTGCCATGAATACATTGGAGGGTAAAAGCAGACTCCCCAGACGAATTTTTTTAATTTCCATTTTATTTTCACCTTTGATTTTTATATAACATAAACAATTCCTAAGATTCTCCGTTTCACTATCCCCAAGGGAACAAAATTATTTTAAATAGTATAACATAAAATATATAGGATATGTTGCACTATCTAAAATGTTTTCATAAAAAATAAGATACGCAACCCATTCTCTTATCCCTGCATATACCAATCAAAAAATTTAATTATCTTAAAATATAATAAAAATGCCGTATCAATAATAGTGTGTACCAGCTATTATTGATACGGCATTTCCTTGGCTGTGTAATATAAACATATAGGGAAGGCATCTCTCATGTTTTATTGCAATGTATCCAATTATGGTTTTTGATATAAAACATTTATTAGTTGTTCCTTACTTTATTTAGGTTAGCATAAACTAACTATTTTGTCAAGAAAATTATAGGAAAATTTCCTAATAGGCGAAAAACGGTATTCATTTGTAGAATAAAATTTACACATTGCTATTTCCAATATTTCATGTATAATAAAATCATTAACGCACGTGCAGGATTTCAAATTATTTTTGAACAATTCCTTATAAATAAAAGTATCTATCAAAAAGGAAAAGAGGACTATTATTATGAGTATTTTAAATGTCGAAAATCTTTCGCATGGTTTTGGCGACAGAACCATTTTCAACAGTGTATCTTTTCGGCTGTTAAAAGGTGAACATATCGGATTGGTTGGCGCAAACGGGGAAGGAAAATCTACCTTTATGAATATTATTACAGGCACACTTGTTCCCGATGAGGGCAAAGTGGAATGGGCAAAAAATGTACGTATCGGCTATCTTGATCAGCATACCGTGCTGCAAAAAGGAATGTCTGTGCGCAGTGTTCTTGCATCAGCGTTTGATTTTTTATACGTAATGGAAACACGGATGAACGATCTTTGTGATAAAATGGGCAGCGCTTCGGAAACGGAATTGGAGCACTATATGGAAGAACTTGGCACCATTCAGGATTTACTGACACAGCATGACTTCTATCTAATTGACGCAAAAATTGACGAAGTTGCACGTGCAATCGGCTTAATGGATGTCGGTCTGGACACTGATGTCACAGACTTAAGCGGTGGACAGCGAACAAAAGTACTCCTTGCAAAATTACTGTTAGAAAAACCTGATATCCTGCTCTTAGACGAGCCCACGAATTATCTTGATGCCAATCATATCGAATGGCTGAAACGCTATTTACAGGAATACGAAAATGCTTTTATTTTGATATCGCATGATATTCCTTTCCTCAATAGCGTAGTTAATATTATCTATCATATGGAAAACACACAGCTTGACCGCTATGTCGGCGACTATGATAAATTTCAGGAAGTCTATGCCGTAAAAAAGTCACAGCAGGAAGCCGCTTATAACAGACAGCAGAAAGAAATTGCTGAACTAAAGGATTTCGTGGCACGAAATAAATCACGTGTTGCGACAAGAAATATGGCAATGTCACGCCAAAAGAAGCTAGATAAAATGGAAATCATCGAACGTGTATCAGAAAGACCCAAACCAGAATTTCATTTTCAAGAAGCCAGAACCAGCGGGCGGTATATTTTTACAACAAAAAGTCTGGTAATCGGTTATGAAGAAGCACTTTCCAAACCATTAAATATCTCCATGGAGCGTGGGCAGAGAATCGTACTGACTGGCGCAAACGGCATTGGAAAAACCACACTTTTAAAGAGTATTCTTGGGCTGATTCAGCCCCTAAACGGCGGTGTGGAACTGGGCGATTATCTGGAAATTGGTTATTTTGAGCAAGAAATGGATCCCTCCGTCACAACCACCTGCATTGAAGAAATCTGGAAGGAATTTCCCTCCTATACGCAGTATGAAGTGCGCTCTGCGCTGGCAAAATGCGGGCTTACTACCAAACATATTGAAAGCAAAGTAAAAGTGTTAAGCGGCGGCGAGCAGGCAAAAGTGCGTTTATGCAAGCTTATTAACAAAAAAACGAACGTTCTATTGCTAGATGAGCCGACAAACCACCTTGACACCGATGCCAAAACAGAACTGCGGCGTGCTTTAACAGCATATAAAGGCAGTATTTTAATGGTCTGCCATGAACCGGATTTTTATGACGGACTGGCAACCGCTGTTTGGGATTGTTCTAAGTGGAGTACAAAAGTGTAAACAAAATTTGATAGACATACTTCCTCTGGCAATGGGGCTGTACAAAAAAGAGCTGTCAGAAAAGCCTAAGATTTGCTGACAGCCCTTTTTCTTATTTTCACAATTCCTTTCTCGTCACAATCAAGACCTGAAAGACATTTTCACACTTTACAGTGCCAATTTTCTTCCAATCTTATACATAAAGATAGATTACATAAATTCCATATCTTTATCTACATCCACGAAAAAATTCGATGTTGTCACTATATCACACTTAACCACACCACCGCCGCCGATATCATTATCTGAATAATCGCAAATTTAAACACCGTCTGCGCATTTGACCATTTGCGGTTTTTGCGCACATGGTCGTGCAGCGGCGTGCGCACTTTGGTCAATATTTTAATCTTTAAAAAGCGCAGCAATGCTACCTTTACCAGCCCAATTCCGCCGTCAACCATTAACACAAACGCCACTAACACATACAGGAACGGACTTCCTGTTTTCATAATTGCGATTGCGATAAACAGTCCGATTGCACGCGATCCAGCATCCCCCATCATGAGGCTGCTTGGTGTCGCATTATACCAAAGATACCCTAAAATACAAGCGATAAACAGCAATATTAAATATGAAAACTCCGGCGCTGCTTCCCTTGTCTGCATAATAAAGTAAATGGTTGATAGTGTAATGGTGGAGAGCGTGCCGGACAATCCGTCCACGCCGTCTGCACAGTTTGTCACATTAATAGAGCCCCACACTAATATTACAGCAAGGATCCCATAGACCAGCGGCGGTAGTTCATA
>ERZ778516.2593-NODE-2593-length-11864-cov-3.841816_pt1 | contig 11864 bp, 9 predicted proteins | sample MGYA00510342_ERZ778516 | MGnify/ENA primary metagenome ERZ778516 (study PRJEB29527, sample SAMN07138961) | mouse gut metagenome | material: feces | host: mouse | place: China:Nanjing | collected 2016-01-25 ...
CGGGCACGGTTTGATCCGCCGTCGTACCCGTAACGGGCGTGAACAGCGCCTTGGTATTGACCGTCTGCGTCTTCTCGCTCCGACCCTCGGTCTGCGACGAGGTCTCCTTCGGTGCGGGGTTTTCGTGCGCGCGGTTTCTGCTCGTGCGCACGTCGGGCTGCACGGAGTTATGCGCCGTCGAGCGCGACGGCTTTTGCTGCGGCTCCGGCTCGACCGGCTCCTCGATCTCGACCAGCAGGAGCGGCGGCTCGGGCATGCGAGGCTCTATGTCGATGCTCAGCACCGACATCAGCACAGCCCAGCCGGCTATGGCTGCAACCGAGACTCCGGCGGCGATCCGCTTTGGCAAGCGGTCTGTCGGATCGTAATACTCCATGCGGATCAGTGTTTCTGTTTGGTCGCAACGACCATCTTATACTTGTTCTCGCGCGTGATGTCGACGATCTCCATAAGCGCGTCGACCGTAACCTTCTCGTCGCAGCGCAACGAGATGAAGGGCTTCTCCTCCTCGGGCAGCTCGGCATACTTGGCGTAGTGCGAGGCCAGAGCCGTGCGCACCTCGTCGACCGTAGCGTACTCCTCGTCGCCGTTGATCGTATAGACGTAGGCCGACGCGACCTCTGTCGACGGCACCACCGACAACGAGATGATCGACGGATCGCCCTCCTCGGACGAGGATGACGGCAGGGTCAGCTTGACGGCGTTGTTGGGGTTTATCATCGTCGTGGCGAGCACCATGAATATCAGCAGCAGGAACACGAGATCGGTCATCGACGATGCCGAGAATTGCGTGCTGACCTTCGAACTTCTTTTTATAGCCATCGTCGATCTATTTTTGTACGGGTTGATTCAGAATATCCATAAATGCGATCGAGGTAGCCTCCATATGGAAGACGAGCTTCTCGATGCGCGCCACAAGATAGTTGTGGGCGAAGTAGGCCGGAATACCGACTATAAGACCGCCTACGGTGGTCACCATGGCCGTGTACATACCCGACGAGAGGTCGCCTATGTTTATGCCGCCCGCGGTGTTGGCCGACATCGAGATGAACACCTCGACCATACCCACTACCGTACCGAGGAAACCGATCATAGGTGCACCGCCGGCGATAGTCGCCAGCGTCGGCAGACCCTTTTCCAGCTTGGCCACTTCGAGGTTGGCCACATTCTCGATCGAAGTCTGTATATCGCCCATGGGTCGTCCTATGCGCTCGATACCCTTCTCGATCATGCGTGCCACGGGCGAGTCGGTGCGGCGGCACAGGTCGACGGCCGAATTGATCTTGCCCTCCCAGATATAGTCGCGTATGCGGTTCATGAAGTTGTCGTCGATACGCGTGGCCTTGCGGATGGCCACGAAGCGCTCGACGAAGATGAAGATCATCACGCCGGCCAGAGCCACCAGCACCCACATCAGCCAGCCGCCCTCCATGAACAGCTCCCAGAATCCTATCGAGACGCTCTTGGCCGTCTCTACGGCCGTCTGAGCGGCAGGCGCGGTCTGCGCGAGCGCATCGGCCGTCTCCATAACTGCATCGCCTGCGGTCTGTGCCGCAGCCGCCACCGCATCCTGTGCGGCAATCATCAAATCGATCATAGTAGTATTGTTTTATTTAAGTTTTGTTATCTATCCAACTCTTCGTTTATGCCGGAACGATCCGCCCTGCGATTCGTCCCTTATTCCTTTTCATCGCCCTCTCGTTACGTCATTCCCGCCGCGGCGCAGAGCGCCCGCCGCCGGCACGGTGCCCGGCAGATCGCTGCGGTGGGGCAGCGAGTCGGTCTGCCCGGCCTCAACCGCTTCGGTCGCCACGGCCGCCTTGGCCGCCTGCCGCACCGACTCGCGCTCGGCACGCCGCTCGGCGCGGCGGCGCTTGCGCTTCTCGCTCGAAAAGCGGTTGCGGATACTCTCGCCCAACTCCCTGAACGTATTGAAGTTCTCGCTGTAATAGAAGCCTATGCCCGTCTCCTGCAAACCCTGATTCTCGTCGTAACGGTCGATCGTCTGCGTGAAGCCGCGGAACCGGAAGTTGCCGCCCTTGTCGATAAGCCATGTTATATAGGCTTCGCCCATAAGGTTCGAGGCGTTCTTGCTTACCTTGGCCGCGTCGTCGACAAGGTAGTTGCCCTCCAACTCGACGATCAGGCGGTTGTCGATCCAGCTCTTCGAGAAGCCTATATCCACCTCGTCGGACGATGTGTTCGACTTGGGACGATAGCGGAACATGATGTTGTAGTTATCGCCCGAGAGCCAGTTGCTCAGCTGGTTCGAAAGCAGCTCGAAGCCCGTGGTGGCCGATATGCTGTTGCCTATGCCGCTCGTATCCTCGGCACTGAACGTATTGGCCATAAGCAGCCAGAACATCTGCGTGGCTATGTCCTGCTGCGAGCTGAGAAGACTCTGCACGGCCGACTGTATCTCGGGGTCGACGTTGGGCACATTTATGTCGAACGTAACGGTGGGCGACATAAGCTCGTCGGTCAGCTTTATATAGCACTCCACCGGCACGGCACGCATGTAGTTGTTGCCCGAGCCCTGACCCAAGAGCGGTTGCAGCGAGGCTTTGAGGTTGTATACGGCGTCGATATTGAGCCGCGCGCCGAGCGGGTCGCCAGTCCAGTGTATGCTCGAACCGGGCACTATGACGAACTTCTTGGTCCAGATGTTTTGCAGCGTGAAGAGGTAGCTTCCCTCGTTGATCGTATAGTCGCCGTACATGTCGAAGACGTTGGTTTTTGGCACTATGCGCATGTTGAGCTGGCCCTCGCCGCGCCCCTTGATGATATCGCCCACCGTGGGGTCGATGATGAGCTGTATCTCGGCGTTGGGACGCACGTTGCACACCAGATCGATATCCATGACGCTGCCCGCCGAGGCCGGACGCTGACGGCGCTCGAAAGCCATTTTGCGACGTATCAGATAGTTGGTCGTATCGACCGGCGTCGAGGCCGATTCGAACTTCACGAAGTCGGCATACGATATGTCGCTCTTGCCGGCAAGCGGCATGAAGAATACCGAGTTGTCCTCCGTCGTGGCCTCGATATCCATCTTTATGCCGCGCTTGTCGCCGCGCATCGTCGCATCGCCCGAGGCGTATACGCGTCCGTAGAAGAGATCGTTGTCGGCGGCATCGGTGTCGAGCACGAGCATGCGGTCGATGTCGAGACGTATGTCGTAGGTAATGTTCGACAGATGTTCGAGGCTCAGGTTCATCGTAAAGGTTCCCCTGTTGTTCTCCTCATCGAATATGGGCACGCGATCGGCGTATATGTGGTTCTTCTCGACCCTCAGATCGGCATCGGAGAGCCGGTAGCGCGTCTGCGTGAAGTCTACCTTCGTCGACAGCGTGTCGACATGTATGCGTCCGTCGAGCGAGGCCTGGCGCCGCTGTCCGAGTATACCCACGTCGACATTCGCACGACCCTCAGTCTGCGAGACGACACCCGAAAGGAACGGCGATATGAGCGACAGCGGCAGGCTGTCGATCGTCGCCCGCGCATAGTAGCGTCCGCGCGAGGGCTGATAGTAGCCGCGTATGAGCGTGTCGCCCCTCTCGCGGTCGCTGATGATGATGCGGGCGCGGTTCTGCTGGAAGTCCCACTTCGACGAGAGTCGCGTGGGCGGCGCCTGCAAGTCGTTGACCGACAGCGAATCGACATCGATATCGGCTGTAATCTCGGCCGCTTTGAGCGCCGACTTGTGGCATGACCGCTCGTGCGGCCTACGACGCGGTAGCCCCAGCGTTCGAGTATCTTCGCAAACGGGGCGATGTCGAAATTCTGCAACCTCAACTCGATAGAGTCTGTCATCTCCCGCGAAGCGACGCCGTCGATTATCATCTGCTCGCCCGCATCGACCACACGGAAATCGTCCACGACGATACGCCCCTGGCTTATGTCGATGCCGCGCGAGAATATCTTCCATGTCTTGTCGCGCGTCGACACATGCGAGGGTGTTATGCCCACATGCACCATGCGGGCGCCCGTCTCGCCGTCGCGCGCGAAGTCGGCGTGCATGCCTATCATGCCCGATACGCGCTCCGCGGCGTCGCGGAATCCCGCCGTGAGCCTTACCCTATTGGCCTCGGCGCCGCCCGTAACGGAGAGGTTGGGCATGTGCAGCGCCCCAATATACAGATCCTCGGCACTGAGATACATGGCCAGCGAGTCGCTGCGGTTGTTGGCGTTGAGTCTGAGATTCGTGGCCAGCATCATGTCGCGCTCGATGTAGTCGGCTTTCGCCTGCACCGTGAGCGAATTGCTCCGAGGGTTGAACAGCAGCTGCACGCTCGACCCCTCGGCGATCTGCCAGCCGCGGTCGACGGCGGACATTATCGGATTGATGTTCTTTATGTTGATATCCACGATCGAGAAGTCGTCGGCCACGATCTGCTGCCCCGTGCCGTCCTCGTCGCGCATCGACCGCTCGTCGTAGAGCAGCGGTATGTAGCGGTGCAGCGAGTTGGCCAGATACTGCGCTATGCTGCGGTAGGAGGTCTTGCTGACGAGCGTCGCGTCGACGAACGGCGAAGAGAGCTTCGTGTACTTCGAGTCGGCGTCGTTGCGGCTGTCGAGCACTATGCGGTCGGCTATTATCTCCCCCTCGGGGTAGTCGTAGCGCACATCCGAAACTACGATGCGGCCGTCTAAATCGTCTATGTCGATGCCCGAGCCGTGGGCGTCGAGCCTCATGGAGAGAACCGACACCGAGTCGCGGCGGTTGATGCCCGTCGCATGCAGGTCGGCGCGGTCGAGCTTCATCTCCAAATCGTACGTCGGCACGCTGCGTCCGAGGTCTATGGCCGCAGCGAGCGTGAAGAGCATGTTGCTGTCGGCCGAGACGGCACGTCCGTCGATCGCACCGCGGTCGATGCGCGCCTCGGCGCTAATGCCGCCGTAGGGATATCCGTTGAGCGTGAACCTGTCGACCGAAGCCTTTGCATCGGCCGTAAGTCCCGCCTTCGACACTACCCCGTCGAGCGACGCCTCGGCTGCCATGCGCCCCATAGAGCGTATGCCGAGCACCGGCCCGAGATCGAAGTCGGCCGTTCTGACTCTGCCGCGCAGAGAGCGTGTCGAGCCGCTCTCCGGGTGCATCTCCACATCGAAGTCGGCATTGCCGCGGTCGGTAGCGAGGCGTCCCGAAGTGCGGAACGAATCGAGACGTCCGCCGAAATCAGCCCTCAGACGCATCCGGCCGGCACGCGCGAGCATGCTCTCGACATTGCGCGGCAGCCGTGCATGCGCCACCGCCGAGGCCAGCGCCGATATGTCGCCGCCGTCGGAGCTTACCTCCGAGAGGGTGAGCTTGAACGATGTGCGGCCGATGTCGGGCAGCCCCCTTACTGCGAAACGCCCCTTGATCGAAGTATCGTCGGCGAGTACGGCACTGCGTATCTGGCCGGCGAAATCGCCCACCGTACCGTCGAACGACATATCCACGTCGCGCAGAGTCTGCCGCCATGTACCTATCGCAGGTGCGAATGCGGCGATGTCGTCGGTCGAGACGGTCGTATTCTGCAACTGGCCGACCATCCTCACGTCCTTGACGAAGTGCTTGTAACAAGCCCAGTCGCCACCCTCGATCGACATCGAGGGCATGAAAACCGAGGATTGCGGCGTATTTATCGAGAATCGGTCGAGACGGATGACACCCCTGTCGACGAAGAAATAGCCGTTCATGTCGTCGACCGTAAAGCCGCTCTTCTCGGCGGCGGACAGCGATACTATATCGCCCCATACCTTGTTGCGCACCACGGCGAAGTCTTTCAGGCAGGCGTGTCTTATATCGACCAGCATATCGTAGAAGTCGACTCCCGAGAGAGGGTTGCGGTGCACCAGACGCTCCATTCCGAAGGTCAGATCGTCGATGTCGATATGATCGATATACATCCTGAAATTACCCTTGCCGTCCTTGCGCGCGAGGCGGTCGACGATCTGCTTGATGTTCATCTCGCCCGACGGCGTCTCACGCAGATAGAGCCTGACGCCGGCGGCCTCGGCCGAGGATATTTTAAGTCCCGTCTTCTTGATATTGAATCCCGTGAAGCGCCCCTTGACCTCGGCGGCATAGAGCAGCGTATCCTTTTGGTAGTCCTCGACATAGAAGTCGCGGATGCACACACGGGAGAACAGATCCAGGTCGATGCGGCCGATTTCGACGCGCGTTTCCAGCTTGCGCGAGAAGAACGACATGGCGCGGTCGACGACATAGTTCTGCACCGAGGGTATGTCGAGCAGCAGCGTAGCGCATACAGGCAAAAATATCAGCAACAAAACGATTGCCGATAGGACCTTTGCCGATATTTTTATAACTTTGCGCATGGAACGGTAATTTTACCTGCCGCGTTTAACTTACAAAAGTAGCAAATTTTCCGTTCATACCGAAAAATAAGCGTAAAAATGGACATTACCATACTGGGCATCGAATCCTCGTGCGACGATACTTCGGCCGCCGTAATCCGCAACCGCACGCTGCTCTCGAACGTCATCGCCTCGCAGGCGGTACACGTCAAGTACGGCGGCGTGATACCCGAGCTGGCCTCGCGTGCACACCAGCAGAACATCATACCCGTGGTCGACACGGCCTTGAAGGAGGCCGGCGTCACGGCCGACAAGATCGACGCGATAGCCTTTACGCGCGGTCCCGGCCTGCTCGGCTCGCTTCTGGTGGGCGTATCGTTCGCCAAGGGGCTGTCGATAGCCCGCAACATACCCATGGTCGAGGTCAACCACTTGCAGGGGCATATCCTCTCGCACTTCATCGACCTGCCCGACCGCGACCTGCCGCACCCCGACTTCCCGTTCCTGTGCCTTCTGGTCAGCGGCGGCCACACGCAGATCGTCGAGGTTCGCTCGCCGCTCGACATGCGGATCATCGGAACGACCATAGACGACGCCGCAGGCGAAGCCTTCGATAAATGTGCCAAAGTAATGGGACTGCCCTATCCGGGCGGTCCGGTCATCGACCGTCTGGCCAAGGAGGGCGACCCGCGCGCCTTCGCCTTCGCCAAGCCCCACGTCGAGGGCGAGTTCGACTATTCGTTCTCGGGATTGAAGACATCGTTTCTCTATACGCTGCGCGACGCAGTGAAGCAGGATGCCGACTTCGTCGAGCACCACAAGGCCGACCTGTGCGCATCGCTCCAACGCACGATCGTCGACATACTGCTCGACAAGCTCATCCGCGCCTCGAAGCAGACCGGCATACGCGACATAGCCATAGCCGGCGGCGTATCGGCCAACTCGGGGCTGCGCGACGGCATCGTCGAGGCGGGACGCCGCCGCGGCTGGCGCACGTTCCTGCCCGAGTTCAGGTTCACGACCGACAATGCCGCGATGATCGCCGTCTCGGGCTACTACCGCTACATGGACGGCCGCATATCCTCGCTCGACATCTCGCCCGTGGCACGCCTCTCCGACCTGTAAATACCGGCAGGGGTATACGAAACGCCGGCGCACAGACCGCAGTCTGTGCGCCGGCATCCGTTTTATGTCCCGCCTCTTACCCGAGCCGGCATACGCAAGCGCACCCCGGACACGGCGGCGGCAGCTACCGCTAATGGCGCTGCATACCGATATCAGCGGGCGAGCGATAGTCGGGATCGGTCGCCGAGAAGTATTTGTCGAGCGTCAGCAGCGATATCAGCCTCTCGCGGCGGCTGTCGGCGAACTGACGTATATATTCGTTGGCATGGGCGACGATCTCGCGAGCCTTGTCGGGATGATCGATATAGTATTGCAGCCGCTCTTCCAGATCGGAGTAGTCGTCGCGGATAGCGATGTAGTGATAGTCGGGGATCAGACGCCCCTCCATGAACCACGTCTCGTAACGCGGGCGCGGCATTACGGCTATCGAGTTGGACGACATGATCCATTTGAGGTTGGTCGCCACGTCGTTGCCCTCCAACGCCAGAATGAACTTGTAACGCAGTTGCGCATAGAACGATATCTTGGGTTTGTGCCACGTCGGATAGTCATGGCAGGCGGGGTCGCACTCGCCCAGGTCGCACATCGGGTGGTCGAAATATCGCTCGAAGAAGCGTATGCGGTGCGGCTTGTGGGATATGTAGGCGCGGAATATCAGGCGGTCGGTCTTATCCTCGAACCTTATCCTGTCGTGCAGAAAACAGAAGTGGCGGTTCTTGTCGAGGTTGAGCAGCACCGAGCAGGCGTTGTCGCCGCCGACGGGACGGCTCTTGACTATGCTCGGAACATCCGGCACGTGCGTCACGTCGCCGAACAGATAATGCCACCGCAAGCCGTCGGAAAAGTAACGCGTATACTCGTAGGCGTCGAAGAAGTAGGCCGTCGGCTTGGGGCGCCTGCGGTAGGTAAACTCCCCGAGAGCATGACCGCGGCATAGGTCTGCCTGCCGATGAGATAATCCGCATGGGCGGGGGTGGGAAGCGAGTTTGTTGTAATAATCGACGCGGGAGAGTATGTACTCTTTGTCGGCGCGGCTGCGCAGCTCGCCCAGCAGCGATGTCAGGCGGCGGCGAAGCAGCGCCTTGGGTACGGCATAGCGCGCGAACGAGCGCAGCATATATACCAGACGGCTGTTGTGACCGTTGTGGAAGATGTAGTCGAGTCTTTGGAAAATCATCGTTTCGGGTCGGGAGTTTTAGCTGTCGGGCGGCATGCCCGTCGGTATGCCGCCCTGAATTATCAGTAGAGATGCTCGTCGCCTTCGGCTTCGCTGCGCGTCATGCGGCGCGAGTTCATCGCCCGCCATGTCCACCAGATATACCCTACCACGAACGGCACGGCGATCGACACGTAGGCCATGGTCCTCAACGTAAATTCGCTCGACGAGGAGGATGCTATGGTCAGCGACGACTGCGCATCGGCCAGCGACGGATAGTACGCCGTCGAGTTCCAGCCTGCCGAGAGCAGCAGCGCCAGCACCGTCATGACCGTACCCGCACCGCTCCACCATATCGCCTTGCGCGAGCCTCGCCAGCCTCGCCATATGCCCCACAGCACCGCCCCAACGCCCGCCGCCAGCGTAACGGCCAGATACGGCATCGCCGCGAAGTTATGCAGATAGAGCATCGGCTCGACGACGATCGTGCCGTCGGCCTCGGCGCGATGTCCCTCCGAGAGGAGTATGGCGCCCAGAAAGAGCAGAAGCGATACGACCATAGGCATAGCGGCACAGAGCGAACGGCGGCGCGAGCGCTCGAAGATCGTCTCGTCGTCGATCGTATTCATGAAATAGTGCAGCGCGAGCAGACGCGACAGAAACAGCACGGCCAGACCCAGCGCCCAGTTGCGCCAGTCGGCCAGAGCTTCCAGGCCATGCCACGGCGAGGTCCAGCGCGATATGGCCGTATTGCCGCCCGCATCGGCTATATTGAGGCGGTCGACCGTAAAGTCGGCACCCGTGAACAGCGTCGCCACGGCAACGCCCAGAAGCAGGGCGCCCGCTATGCCGTTGATCTGCAAGAAGGCTTCGTAGGTCCTCTCGCCCAGCAGATTCGACGGCTTGCGGCGGAACTCGTAGGCTACGGCCTGTATGACGAATACGAGCAGAATGGCGAACCACACGTAGCATGCGCCGCCGAAGCTGGTCGAGTAGAACAGCGGGAACGACGCGAAAAATGCGCCGCCGAATGTCACCAGCGTCGTGAATGTCGTCTCCCACTTGCGTCCGAGCACGTTGACGATCATCGTGCGCTCGCGCTCGTCGCGTCCTATCGCATACAGAATCCCCTGACCGCCCTGCACGAAGAGCAGGAACACGAGCAGCGCCCCCAGAAGCGATATCACGAACCACCAGTAGTGTTGAAGAAGTTGCAAGGTATCCATATCGTTACTCTTTATCGTCGCCCTTGTCGGGGCCTATTTTTATCTGTTTGAACATTATGCGCAGCTCGGCGGCCAGCAGCAGCGTGAAGAGCGCCAGAAATATGAAGAACGTCGTGGCCACCGACGCGCTGCCTATATCCGTCGCAGCCACCGATACGGGCATCATGCCCTGTATCGCCCACGGCTGACGCCCCACTTCGGCTATGATCCAGCCCGCCTGCGAGGCCATATAGGCCAGCGGCACGGCCATAATGGCGATCCACAGCAGCCAGCGCCTTCTTTCGAGACGGTCGCGGCGGTTGAGCCACCACACTATGGCGAATAACACGATCATCAGCGTGCCCACCCCGACCATCACACGGAACGAGTAGAAGAGCAGCGGCACGTCGGGCACGAGCTCCTCGGGCGAAGTTATATAGCCGTAGCCGAAGTATGCGAAATACTCTCTCAGAAAGCTCTCTCCCTCCTCGGTCGAGGGGTCGAACTTGCGGCGTATTTCCTCCATAGTACGCTCGTCGCCGGCATCGCGCGCCTGGCGGAAGCGTTCGAGCTCGGCCACGGCCTCGCGTCCGCGGCGCATCTTCTCTCCGGCCGACATGATGCCCTCGTCGGGGTTGCCTGCCAGAAGATCATTTATGCCGGCCACGTATGCCTCCGAGTCGCGGTAGCTCATGACCGAAAGCATCTTGGGTATCTCTATCTTGAAATGGAACGCATCGCTGTTCGAACTGCGCGACTCCTCGCAACGCAACAAGCCGATGACGGTCAGTCCGGCACCGCGCTCGCCGTCGTAAAGCCCCTCCATAGCCGCGAGCTTCATGGGCTGGTAGCGCGCCACCACGGCACCCGACCTATCGCCCGTTAGTGCCGCCGCGAGCGAGAATATCAATCCGAATACCGAGGCCAGCGCTATGCTGCGCTTGGCCAGCAGCCTCTCGCGGCCGTGCAGCAGATACCATGCGCTTATGGCCACGACCACCACGGCCGCCAGTGCGAACGACGAGGTGACCGTATGGGTAAACTTGTCGACGGCAACAGGCGATAGCAGCACGTCGCCGAACGATGTCATCTCGTTGCGCACCGTGTCGAGGTTGAACGTGCATCCGGTCGGATACTGCATCCATGCGTTGGCCACCAGAATCCACAGCGCCGAAAGGTTGGCGCCTATGGCCGTGAGCCACGTGGCCGCGAGGTGGAACCGTCGGCTCACCCTGTCCCAGCCGAAGAACATTACCGCGATGAAAGTGCTCTCCATGAAGAAGGCCATGATGCCCTCAATGGCCAGCGGTGCACCGAATATGTCGCCCACGAAGTGGGAGTAATTCGACCAATTGGTGCCGAACTCGAATTCGAGGATTATGCCCGTAGCCACGCCTATGGCGAAGTTGATGCCGAATATGCGCATCCAAAACTTGGTCATGCGCTTCAACTCTTCGTCGCCCGTGCGGTAGTAGCGGGTCTCCATAATGGCTATCATGACGCTCAGACCCAGTGTCAGCGGCACGAACAACCAGTGGTATACGGCCGTCAGCGCGAACTGCGCGCGAGACCAGTCGACCGTTTGCAGAAAATCATTCATAGGCTGTTATCGTTTCGTTCGGTAAGCATATCGAGCACCTGCGCACCGCGCTCGGCATCGGTCGAGCCGGTCAGCATGTCGGGGAAGAACAGCAGTTTCAGCACGACGAATATCACTATGAGCTTCACTATGATGATAAGCCACAGCGTCCGCCCGACGGTCATGTTGCGAAAACCGTCCGCATAGAATCTCCATATCTTGACCAAAATACTCGGCATGTTTGCAGCAGATGTATCAAAGATAGTGAAAAAAAGCCGTTTTGCCAGCACGATTTTCGATTTTTATGCTTTCTGTCCGCAAGCCGTGTGCGCTCTCGCACAGGATCCGACGCCGGCAGACTGCGGCCGACGGCCTGCGGCGCGGCAAAAGCCGAGACTGGGAGGGGCGGAGGGTCGCGGGCAGGGGGGGGGATCGGGCGAGAGGGGGGGGGCAGGGAACAGTAACGGGCGAGGAACAGCAGGCAGCGGACAGAGGT
>ERZ778516.2600-NODE-2600-length-11833-cov-3.687723_pt1 | contig 11833 bp, 8 predicted proteins | sample MGYA00510342_ERZ778516 | MGnify/ENA primary metagenome ERZ778516 (study PRJEB29527, sample SAMN07138961) | mouse gut metagenome | material: feces | host: mouse | place: China:Nanjing | collected 2016-01-25 ...
CAAGGATATCCTGTTCCAGGAGCATCGCGAAGAGTAGAAATCTCCGTTTAGGCGGGGACGGAGCTTTGCCAGGCTCCGCCCCCGCTTTTTAATGCTTAAACACTTACGAGATGAAACGTATGTTATTGGGACTTTTAACCGCATCGGCACTCTTTTTAGGTGCCTGCTCGGATTCGGGCGGCGACAAACCCGCACCGGGCGGCGAGGGCGTGAAGCTCGCGCAGCAGGAGCTGTCGCTTACCAGCGATGCCGCCGTCGAGACCGTCGAGGTCGAGGCTGCGGGCGACTGGGGCGTAGTATCGAAGGATACGTCGTGGTGCACGGTAACGCCGAGCGGCGGCGTGGCCGGCAAGTCGACCGTGAAGATCACGGTCGCGGAGAACAAGACCGGCGATGCGCGCAGCACCGAGGTGGTGTTCCGCACGGCAGCCGGCCAGACGGCGCTGCCCGTCAAGCAGAACTATAAGGTCGAGGCCGTCGAGATCGCCGACGAGGCGTTCCGCAAGGCTCTCGTCGAGCAGTACGATACCGACGGCGACGGCGTGTTCAGCACGAAGGAGGCTGCGGCCGTCACGCGTTTGGAGCTCTCGGGCAGGGGCATAAAGTCTATGGCCGAGCTCAACGACTTCTTCCGCGGCGTGACCTATCTCGACTGCTCGGACAACGAGTTGACGGAGCTTGATGTAACCGAGCTTACCAAGCTGACTCATCTCGACTGCTCGGGCAACCGCCTGACCACGATAGACATCCGCAACCAGCAGTCGCTGACGACGTTCGACGCCACGTCGAACCCCGATCTGAGTGCAGTATACGTATGGTCGGGCTTCAAACCCGCGGCGGGCTTCAAGAAACCCGACTTGGCCGAGTGGGTGGAGCCCGAGATTCCGACTCCGGCCGGCTACCGTCTGGTATGGCAGGATGAGTTCAACGAGGCGGGCGAGACTATGCCTTCGACGGCTAAGTGGTGGTACGAGACCGGCGACGGCGGCTGGGGCAACAACGAGTTGCAGGACTACGTGTCGGGCAAATACGGCAGCGAGAGACTCGCGCTCGTATCGAACGGCACGTTGAAGATCACGGCCAAGAAGATCGACGGCAAGGTGCGTTCGATACGCATGAACACCAACGAGGGCTGGACCTACGGATATTTCGAGGCTCGTCTCAAACTGCCGGCCGGCAAGGGTACGTGGCCTGCGTTCTGGATGATGCCAAAGAACTTCAAGACATGGCCGGGCGACGGCGAGATCGATATCATGGAGGAGGTCGGATACAACCCCAACCGCGTATCGTCGAGCATCCACTGCAACGCCTACAACCACGGTATCGGTACGCAGAAGACCAACGAGATACTTATCGCGACGGCTCAGACGGAGTTCCACACCTATGCTGTGGAGTGGACCGAGGACTATCTCAAATTCTACTTCGACGGTCAGCTGCACTTTACATTTACCAACGACAAGAAGGGCGACTACAACACTTGGCCGTTCTTCAACCCCTTCTACCTCAAACTCAATCTGGCTTGGGGCGGCAACTGGGGCGGTGCCCAAGGTATCGACGAGAGCTGTCTGCCGGCCGTTTACGAGGTGGATTATGTCCGTGTATTCAAGAAGATAGAGTAGCATAAAAATTCTTTTTATCCGATGAGAAACTTAAAACTAACCGCACTCGGCGCCCTTGCCTGCATCCTGCTGGCCGGCTGTGCCGAGAAGGACGATATCGAGCGCAAGGTCGACGAGCTGCTCTCGAAGATGACTCTTCGCGAGAAGATCGGCCAGATGCACCAGGTGTCGGGCGGAGCCGACCTGGCCGAGGCTGCCGCCAAGGGGGAGATAGGCTCGATACTCAACTGCGTCGATCCCGACCAGATCAATGCCGTGCAGCGTGCGGCCGTCGAGCAGAGCCGTCTGGGCATTCCCGTTATCGTAGGCCGTGACGTGATTCACGGTTTCAGAACCATATTCCCCATACCGCTGGGTCTGGCGGCCACGTTCGACCCCGAGCTGGTCGAGCAGGGCGCTCGCGTGGCGGCCGTCGAGGCCACGGCCTCGGGTGTGAGGTGGACATTCTCGCCGATGCTCGACATCGCGCGCGACCCGCGTTGGGGCCGTGTGGCCGAGGGCTCGGGCGAAGACCCCTACCTCGATACGCAGATGGGCGTGGCTATGGTCAGGGGCTATCAGGGCGACGACTTGGCCGACGCCTCGTCTATGGCGGCGTGCATCAAGCACTTCGTGGGCTACGGAGCCGTCGAGGGCGGTCGCGACTACAACTCGACGATGATCTCGGAGCGTTCGCTCAGAAATACCTATTTCCCCGCTTTCAAGGCGTGTGTCGATGCCGGTGCGCTGACGCTCATGACCTCGTTCAACGAGATCGACGGCATACCCTCGACGGGCAACGACTTTCTGCTGCGCGATGTGCTGCGCAAGGAGTGGGGCTTCGACGGCATGGTCGTTACCGACTGGAACTCGTCGGGCGAGATGATCGCCCACGGCTTTGCCAAGGATCTCAAACAGGCGACCGAGCAGTCGGTCAATGCCGGAGTGGATATGGATATGATGTCGTTCGGCTTCATCAACTTCATAGAGGAGCTTGTCGCCGAGGGCAAGATCAAGGAGACGACCATAGACGATGCCGTGCGCAACATCCTGCGATTGAAATTCCGTCTGGGGCTGTTCGACAACCCGTATGTCGACGCGTCCAAGACGCGTGCGGCGGCCTATACGCCTGAGAGCCTCGAAGCTGCGCGCCGCAGTGCGGCCGAGTCGGCCATACTGTTGAAGAACGACGGCGGCGTGCTGCCGCTGGACGACGTGCGCACGATCCTGGTTACAGGTCCTATGGCCGATGCGCCCTACGACCAGCTGGGTACGTGGGCTTTCGACGGCGAGCCGGAGCATACGGTAACGCCTCTGGCAGCGCTGCGCGAGCGTTACGATGTTATCTACGAGCCGGGATTGGCTTACAGCCGCGACCGCAATACGGCCGATCTGGCTAAGGTGCGCGCGGCAGCCGCACGTGCCGAGGCCGTCGTGGTCTTCGTCGGCGAGGAGGCTATCCTCTCGGGCGAGGCGCACTCGCTGTCGGTGCTCAACCTGCAAGGCGCACAGAGCGAGCTTATCGCCGAGGCGGCCAAGAGCGGCAAGCCTGTTGTCGTGGTGGTCATGGCCGGCCGTCCGCTCACTATCGAGCGCGACCTGGCCAACTGCGACGCGATGCTCTACTCGTTCCACCCGGGAACCATGGGCGGCGAGGCGCTGGCCGATATCATCGAGGGCAAGATCTCGCCGTCGGGAAAGACGCCTATCACGTTCCTGCGCGATGCCGGTCAGGCTCCGTTCTACTACAACCATAACAACTCGGGACGTCCGTGCAACGGCACGGAGACGCTGCTCGAAGATATACCGATGCAGGCAGGACAGACCTCGCTGGGATGTACGTCGTACTATCTCGACACGGGTTACGGCCCGCTGTTCCCGTTCGGCTACGGTCTGTCGTACACGACCTTCGAGTACTCGGGTATCGCGCTCGACAGCACGACACTCTCCAAGGACGGTGTGCTCGGCGTGGAGTTCGATCTGACCAATACCGGCGGGCGCGACGGCGTGGAGGTCGTACAGCTCTATACGCGCGATCTGGTGGGCTCGGTGGTAAGACCTGTCAGAGAGTTGAAGCGTTTCGAGCGCGTGGCTCTGGCCGCAGGCGAGACGAAGCATCTGCGCTTCGAGATTCCGGTAGCCGATCTGGCGTTCTGGACTCGCGACATGAAGTATGAGGTCGAGCCGGGCGAGTTCCAGCTGTGGGTTGCCGGCGACTCGGCTTCGGGCGAGCCGCATGCTTTCACGGTGGAGTAACCCCCGGGCGGTACGATCATTACGCATCCGGACGATAATCTGTCGTCCGGATGTTTCTTTATGTCGACCGGGGTATTTCGGTTATTGAAATGATTTATTATCTTTGCAGAGGTGTGTGTTCGGCGTCGACATACGGCGTGTCGCCGCCGGAGGAAAATCAATATCGTATGTTGAGAAAAATAAGAATCGCAGCGGCCGTCGTCTGCTTCGCGCTCGTGACGCTGCTCTTTCTGGACTTTACCGGTACGGCGCATGCGTGGTTCGGGTGGCTGGCCAAGATCCAGCTGCTGCCGGCAGTGCTGGCCGTCAATGCCGCCGTGGTGGCGGCTCTCGCGCTCGTGACGCTGCTCCTCGGCCGTGTGTACTGCTCGGTAATATGTCCTCTGGGTGTGATGCAGGATATAGCCGCACGGCTGGGCAGGCGCGTCAGGAAGAACCGCTACGGTTACTCTCCCGAGCGGAGGTGGCTGCGCTGGGGCATGCTGGCGCTGTTCGTCATACTGCTTGCGGTCGGCCTGAGCTCGCTGGCGGCGCTCGTCGCACCGTACAGCGCTTACGGCCGCATAGCCTCTACGCTGCTGGCACCCGTGTGGGCGTGGGGCAACAACGCTTTGGCCTATATGGCCGAGCGTGCCGACAGCTATGCCTTCTATACGGTCGATGTGTGGGTCAAGAGCTGGGCGACGCTCGGTGTGGCCGTCGCGACGCTGGTCGTCGTGGGCGTGCTGGCGTGGCGCAACGGACGCACGTGGTGCAATACCGTATGCCCCGTGGGAACGGTGCTCGGTCTGCTGTCGCGCTTCTCGCTTCTGAGACCCGTGATCGACACGTCGAAGTGCAACGGCTGCGGCCTCTGCGCACGCAACTGCAAGTCGGCCTGCATCGACAGCAAGACCCGTACGATAGACTATTCGCGATGCGTCGTCTGCATGGACTGCATCGATAAATGCAACAAGGGTGCGATAAGTTATGTGCTGCGCAGAAAGGGCGCTGCTCAGAGCGCCGGACGGTCGCCGGAGCCTGCCGACGCGTCGCGCCGCAACTTTCTGACCGGTGTCGGGCTGCTCGTGGCCACGGGTGCCGTCAAGGCTCAGGAGAAGGTTGTCGACGGCGGTCTGGCCGCCATTACGGACAAGAAGGCGCCCTCGCGTGTCACGCCGATAGTGCCGGCCGGGGCGCGTAGCCTGCGGCATCTGACGCAGCACTGCACGGGATGTCAGCTCTGCGTGTCGGTATGCCCCAACGGCGTGCTGCGGCCGTCGGACGATCTGACGACGCTTATGCAGCCGCGCATGTCTTATGAGCGCGGTTACTGCCGCCCCGAGTGCACGAAGTGCTCGGAGGTGTGTCCGACGGGGGCGATACGTGCCGTCACGCGGGGCGAGAAGTCGTCGACCCAGATCGGTCATGCGGTGCTCGTCATGAAGAACTGTCTGCCGGCGAGCGAGGACGTGAGCTGCGGCAACTGTGCCCGCCACTGCCCTGCGGGAGCCATTACGATGATAGCGCAGAGCGGCAGGCGGGATGCGCCGAAGATACCCTCGGTCAATGTCGAGAGGTGCATCGGCTGCGGTGCGTGCGAGAGCTTGTGCCCGGCACGTCCGTTCAGTGCGATCTACGTCGAGGGACACGAACAACACAGAACCATTTGATGCGCATACCACTATGAAAAACGATATGAAGGACGGCCTCGACCGTCGCGAGTTCCTCAAACGCCTCGGCGCCGGCACGGCTGCCGTGGCCGCAATCTCGTTTGCCGGCTGCCGTCCGAAGGGCGGCGGCGCGGCGACGATCTCCGAGGGCGGAGATATGCCTGCGGGCGAGATGACCTGCCGCATCAACCCCAAGACCGGCGAGAGGGTGTCGATTCTGGGTTACGGCTGCATGCGCTGGCCGACCGACGAGAACGGCGATATCGATCAGGAGCAGGTCAACCGTCTGGTAGACTTCGCCATAGCTCACGGCGTCAACTATTTCGACACATCGCCGGCATATTGCAAGGGTATGTCGGAGCGTGCGACCGGCATTGCGCTGAGCCGTCATCCGCGCGATAAGTGGGTCGTGGCCACCAAGCTCTCCAACTTCGCGCCGTCGACATGGAGCCGCGAGGCTTCGATGGCCATGTACCGCAATTCGTTCAAGGAGTTGCAGGTCGACCGCATAGACTACATGCTGCTGCACGCCGTAGGCATGGGCAGCGATGCCATGCGCGAGTTCGAGTCGCGTTATATCGACAACGGCATGCTCGACTTCCTGTTGTCGGAGCGCGAGGCGGGACGCATAGGCAATCTGGGCTTCTCCTATCATGGCGACATAGCCGTGTTCGACCGCCTGCTGGCCGAGCACGACAAGTACAAGTGGGACTTCGTGCAGATACAGCTCAACTATGTCGACTGGCGCCACGGCAGGGAGCTCGATCCGCGCAGCAACGACGCCGAGTATCTCTATGGCGAGCTGCAAAAGCGCGGCATACCGGCCATCATCATGGAGCCGCTGTTGGGCGGCCGGCTCTCGAACGTGCACGACCATATAGCCGCCGAGCTGCGCGAGCGTCGCAACGACCGTAGCGTAGCCTCGTGGGCGTTCCGCTTCGCAGCCTCGCCCGAGGGCGTGCTGACCGTGCTGAGCGGCATGACCTATATGGAGCATCTGCGCGACAACCTGGCGACATACTCGCCGTTGGAGCCTCTGTCGGAGGAGGAGTCGGAGTTTCTGAAACGTATGGCGCAGGCGCTGCTGCGCTATCCGACCATACCCTGCAACGACTGCAAGTACTGCATGCCATGCCCCTACGGCCTCGACATACCGGGTATACTGCTGCACTACAACAGATGCGTCAACGAGGGTCGTCTGCCCTCGTCGTCGGGCGATGAGAATTACCGTCGTGCCCGGCGGGAGTTTCTGATCGGGTACGATCGTTCGGTGCCGCGCCTGCGGCAGGCCGACCACTGCATCGGCTGCAAGGAGTGCGTGCGCCACTGCCCGCAGAGGATCGATATCCCGGCACAGATGCGACGCATCGACCGCTTCGTCGAGGACTTGAAGCAGGGCAGGGAGTTCTGACCGGTCGCAGAGGGCTATCCGCCCGGTCGAACGTCAGACGGTTTGCCGTCGGCGGATGCGGTTCTGCCGCTATGCGCGTGGCGTATGGCAGGGAGGGCTTCGCGTGGGCTGCGCCGGTAGAGTCATAAGATAATATATTAGGTAAATTAACTGTTCGAGATATGGAATTTTTGTTTTTGGGCGGCATAGGCATGCAGGAGATACTGCTGATCGCACTGGTGGTGCTGCTGTTTTTCGGCGGCAAGAAGATACCCGAGCTGATGAAGGGTATCGGCAAGGGCGTGCGCTCGTTCAAGGAGGGGATGAACGGCGACGAGCCGAAGGAGGAGCCGAAGGACGACAACGCGTCACAGAGGTAGCGGGGCATGTCTTCGTCGCAGGATAGGGCGTCGTTCTGGGATCATCTGGGGGAGCTGCGCGCGGCTGTGCTGAGGACGCTCGCGCTGACTGTCGTATGCGGCATCGTCGCATTCGTGTTCAAGGATGTGCTCTTCGGCATCGTCCTGGCGCCTGCCGACCCCGGTTTCGCTACATACGGACTTCTCTCGGCGGTAGGCGCATGGGGAGGAGATACGACGAGCGTAGGCGACTTCTCCGTCAGACTCATCAATACGGGGCTTGCGCGGCAGTTTGTCGTGCATATGAAGGCGGCGCTGTGCGCAGGTGCGCTGTGCGCGTCGCCGTATGCCGTATACCAGATATTCCGATTCGTCTCGCCGGCACTCTACGCCGACGAGCGTCGTTACGTGGTTCGTGTGGCCGGCTGGGGATATGTCATGTTCATGGCGGGCGTGCTGGTCAGCTACTTTCTGATATTTCCGCTTACGTTCCGCTTTCTGGGAACCTATCAGGTAAGCGCCGATATAGAGAACATGATCTCGCTCGACTTCTACATGTCGACGCTGGCGGTCATGTCTCTGGCGTTGGGCATCGTGTTCGAGATACCCGTCGTGGCGTGGCTATTCGCTAAGCTGGGCTTCGTCACGGCCGCGTTTCTGCGCCGTTACCGCAAACACGCCATAGTCGCGATTCTCGTCGTCGCGGCGGTCATAACTCCCACTTCGGATGTATTTACGCTGTCGATCGTGGCTCTGCCCATGTGGCTGCTCTACGAGGCGAGCATAATAATCATAAGGTAGGGTATTCCTTATTCTATTATCAGATCGTCGACTGTCAGTTTCGGGACGTAGTGCACTCCGTCTACGCGGTAGTAGCGGCGGTCGTCCTGCGAACGTATGTCGACCAGCTCGATGCGGTCGGTGCCCCGGCCTATGGCCAGAATGAGCAGGGGCTCGCAATCGAGCGAGAAGATCTCGCGGATGCGCATGCGGTCGAAAGCCCTTATGCAGATGCCGTTGAGCCCCATTTCGGTGGCGCGCAGCAACATGCTCTGCGCCGATATGCCCAGATCGATAAACAGATCGGCGCCCTGCTCGGCGGCCGAACATACTATTATATAGGCATTGGGTTCGGTGCCCGGCAGCGGCAGGTGCAGCTCGGGCAGCGCTCCGCCGAGGCGTATGCAGCCCGTTACCTTCGCGGCCTGGTCGCCGAGCACGGGGAGGAAGCGCAGCGACTGGGCGTTGCGTGCCGACGGCGTGAGCGTGTTGACCTCGATGATCTTGCGCAGCTGGTCGGGACGTACCTTGAAGCCGGCATCGTATCCGCGGTGGCTGCGGTTGCGCCTGAGAAGTTTCGTGAGCGAGGCGGCGGGGCGTGCTGCTGGTGTTGCAGCACGTGCGCGGAAATCCTCCATTTTACGTCCTATGTAGTCGTCTGCCATGATGCTTGGATTCGATTTGCGGCAAAGGTAGTGAAAATATCGCGTTTTTCGGGGCGGCAGGGCAGCCGTGTGGGGGAAATCGGTTAACTTTGCATACATAATATATCATATCGAATGAAACGATTTCTGCTTTCGATCCTCTTGTCGGCACTGACGGCAGGTGCCGCGGCGCAGTACGGCGACGAGGGGTGGTTCGTGCGCAATTACCGCAAGACCGAGCACCGCATAGTCATGCGCGACGGCGCGGAGCTGCATACGGCCGTATACTCGCCCGTCGACACGACCGAGGCTCATCCGATACTTATGACCCGCACCCCTTACGGCTGTGCCCCTTATGGCGACGGCATGCGTGCACTGTGGCGTAGCAAACTCGAATCGGCATACGCCGCCGAGGGTTACATACTCGTATTTCAGGATGTCAGAGGCCGCTGGATGAGCGGCGGCGAGTTCGTCAACATACGCCCCTTTATAGAGAACAAAGCACCGGGACAGGTCGACGAGGCCAGCGACGTATACGATACCGTCGAGTGGCTCGTGGAGAACATTCCTTACAACAACGGCCGCGTCGGCGTCAAGGGCAACTCCTACAACGGATTCTACTCGACTATGGCAGCCGCGTCGCGACACCCTGCCATACGCGCCGTCTCGCCGCAGGCGCCGGTCTACGACTGGTACATGGGCGACGATTTCCACCATAACGGTGCGTTGGCGCTGCAACCGGCCGTGCAGTTCGCACCTACGGTGTCGACGCCGCGCGACGAGCCGACGCCCTCGTTTCGGCCGCGGCGCCTCGCCATACCCGACGAGGGTACGTTCGAGTACTATCTCTCGCACACGGTGGCCGGCTTTACCGATATGCTCGGCAGCGACTTCGAGTTCTGGCGGCAGATAGTGGAGCACCCCGACTACGACGATTGGTGGCGCGAGCGTTGCGCCGAGCGCGCTTGCCGCGGCATCGAGGCCGCCGTGCTTGTCGTCGGCGGAACGTACGATGCCGAGGACTGCTACGGGGCATGGAAGACATACGACGCGATATGTCGTCTGAGCCCGGAGTCGGACTGCCGGCTGGTCATGGGGGCGTGGTCGCACGGGGCCTGGCAGTCGCACAAGAGGGCCGATGCCGTCGGCGACATAGTCTACGGCAGCGGCATAGGCGATATGTATCGCGAGAGGATCGAAGTGCCATTCTTCAACTTCTACCTCAAAGACAAGGGCTGCCTCGACTCTCTGCCGCGCACGATGCTCTTCTTCTCGGGCGAGAACCGCTGGCGCTCGTTCGACCGCTGGCGCGAGCCCGGGCGTCGCATGGCGCTCTATCTCGATGCCGACGGTGCTCTGAGCGAATGCAGACCGACGCGCTCGGGCGGCTGTACGAGCTATATATCCGATCCGGCCGATCCGGTGCCCTACATGCCGGCCGTGGGCAGGAGCATCCCCAAAGGATATATGAATGCCGACCAGCGTTTTGCCTCGGAGCGGGGCGACGTGCTGACATTCTGCGGCGAGAGGCTCGACAGACCGATAAGCGTTGCTGGGGAGATCGGTGTCAGGCTCTATGCCTCGCTCTCGACGACCGATGCCGATTTCGTGGTCAAGCTCATCGACTGCTCGCCAGACGGCCGGCAGACGCTCATTCGCGGCGACATCATCCGCGGCCGCTACCGCAACGGCTTCACGCAGGGCGAGCCATTCGAGGCCGGCCGTATCGAGCAGGTGCGTCTGACGATGCCGGGCATTGCCCATACGTTTCTCGAAGGGCACCGTATCATGGTGCAGATTCAGAGCACGTGGTTTCCTCTGTTCGACCGCAATCCGCAGCAGATGATCGACATATATCGTTGCGGCGAGCATGATTTCGTGCCGTGCCGCGTATCGATATATCATAGCAGGCGTTATCCGTCATCGGTGGAGCTGGGGATAGTGGAGTAGCGCCGGCGCCATTGCCGGGCGGGAAAACGTGGCGTCGCGAGATTTTTTTGCGTGAAACCCTTGCATAAACCGATAAAACGACGTATATTTGCACACCGATTCCGAGAGGAATCCATACGGTGGGTGTAGCTCAGTTGGTTAGAGTGGAGGATTGTGGTTCCTTAGGTCGTGGGTTCGAACCCCATCTCCCACCCGTCAGAACGGAAGTTGCAGATGCAGCTTCCGTTTTTCGTCGTCTATGCACGTCCGGCCGGAGTGCCGGGGGCATGCTGCCGACTGTCGGAGAGCCGCCGCGTGTAAAATTTTTCGGCGCTTTATTCGTTATTATGGTAACTCGGCGGAGCCGGCATCCAGAATCCGAAAATAAATTCGCCGCCGCGTGAAACAAATAGGGCAGTCGGTGCGTAATATAAAATGACTGTCGAAAAAACAGGTTAGGAACAATAGTTGTAAGAGAACACAAGTTTATGCGTCAATTAAAAATTACTAAGTCGATCACCAATCGTGAGAGCGCATCGCTCGACAAGTATTTGCAGGAGATCGGCAAGGAGGAGCTTATAACCGTCGAAGAGGAAGTGGAACTGGCTCAACGCATCAAGAAGGGCGATCAGGAGGCATTGGAGAAACTGACCAAGGCCAACCTGCGCTTCGTCGTGTCTGTGGCCAAGCAGTACCAGAATCAGGGATTGAGTCTGCCCGACCTTATCAACGAGGGCAATCTCGGTCTTATCAAGGCGGCCGAGAAGTTCGACGAGACGCGAGGATTCAAATTCATATCGTATGCCGTGTGGTGGATCCGCCAGTCGATCCTGCAAGCTCTGGCCGAGCAGTCGCGTATCGTGCGTCTGCCTCTGAATCAGGTCGGTTCGCTCAACAAGATCAACAAGGCTTTCGCCCGCTTCGAGCAGGAGCACGAGCGCACCCCCTCGCCCGAGGAGCTTGCCTCGGAGTTGGAGCTGCCCAAGGAGAAGGTTACCGACACGCTGCGTGTGGCCGGCCGTCATATATCGGTTGACGCGCCGTTCGCCGAGGGCGAGGACAACAGTCTGCTGGACGTGCTGGTCAACACCGATTCGCCCAATGCCGACCGCGGCCTTATCAGCGAGTCGCTGGCAACGGAGGTCGAGCGCGCGTTGGAGATACTGACCGAGCGCGAGCGCGACATAATCCGTTACTTCTTCGGCATAGGATGCTCGGAGATGAC
>ERZ778516.2607-NODE-2607-length-11822-cov-10.277981_pt1 | contig 11822 bp, 12 predicted proteins | sample MGYA00510342_ERZ778516 | MGnify/ENA primary metagenome ERZ778516 (study PRJEB29527, sample SAMN07138961) | mouse gut metagenome | material: feces | host: mouse | place: China:Nanjing | collected 2016-01-25 ...
GCTTCCCTTACGCGGCGCAGTCTGTAATAATAGTTTGCTTTCGTAATGCCGTGGCTGGCACACCAATCGATGACACGCATGCCTGCGGGACGGTTCTGGCATTCTCTGATCTGTGCAGCCCATTCTTGTAAACGGTACTGTGCAGCTACTAGCGTTGTTTCTGAACTCATAGACTTACCTCCGTATAGCGGTATCAAAAGTTGAGACTTAACTTTTAATACCCATGATAGAAATATAGTCTATTGTCACACATTTTGCCGCCATAGTCGAGGTACGCACTATCTACCGTTTACGATTTATACAGCTTTATGTCAAACTATGGCAACCTCCAAAAATCCCCTTGAGTGTATTCTTGGATTGTGATCCAATTATACTAACCCAAGGGGCTTCGTTATATATTTTAGATTTATTCAGCCGAACAGCATTTTAATATAAGCTATTTAAAAACTCAGAAAGTCCCTTTTTAGTAGAACTTATCCCACTCGTTTCGTGGTCCCAAAAGACCACCTTATTATCATTGTTAGAATAACAAATGTAATTACCAAATGGGTCTATCGCAAATGGAACAAGCGACTTATCTTCCATAGCCGAGAGTGCAGTATAAACTGTATCTGTGTCCGTTTCTCCCTCGTTGAAAGACAGAATGGCTCCAACCACTTTTTCTGTTGTTCCAAGTATAAAATTATACTTAGATGGTGTAGCAGCGTTAGCCATAAGAATTAACGCTTTTAGTTCTTCAGAAATCGTGATTCCGTATTTCTTTTCGATTTCGGAAAATACATTCTGATTTACTACATCTATTTTGTATTTCCAATCCATATTATCTCTCCTATCTACAATCAGCACCACCGCCCCAAATGCTGCGTCCGCCCGTGTGTCTGCAGGTATTATGTACATTGGCATTTACCAGTTGCATTCTTCCGGGAAGTTCATTATGGTGCCATGTCAATCCAGAAATTCGTGGCTCACCATTTTTGATTTGTTCAATCTGTCTCGGTGTAAATTGGGCTGCAAATTTGTGGTCGCTTTCTATTCGCTTGGCTAACTTTTGTGTACAATATTTGAATTGTTCGGTATCGGATGCGTTTAGCAAATCTTTAGGCAAGGTAGTATCAAACTTGCTTTCAAATCTGGGGAAAACACCTTCGACCTTTTTTCCGTTCAATGTAAAAGTGCGCCGTCTGTATTCGACATTCGTCCCTGGATAAGTTTGACCTTCCAATCCTTCGTTAATGGTAGAAATGTGGCGAGGAGTTTTTACTTCACTAGTTGCGTTTGTAAATTTATTACTAAGTTCGCCTGTAAGACGATGCAACGTTAGGTCGTCACAGAAAAACTCCTCTTTCTCGCTGCCAAATCGGATTAGAGCCTCGCTGTTTTCAACGCTTAGCTTACCAAAAGTAACGTGTTCGGATTCTAATTTGCCTCCAAGCCTTCCAAAATCGGGCTCTGTTTCCACATCTTCTGCAATCTTTTTTGTGCCCTCTACCACTGCTTTAGATGTTTCTTTTGCAGCTTCTTTTAATGCTTCCTTAACTGCCTCTAAAGAAATCGTGACAAATTCCATTGTCATCACCTCCTACATATTCATGATACTATTTATCATGTGTATCTGTCCAGAATAACCGCTTCCAGCATCTTTTTGAAATACGATTCTTGTGCCCAAGCTTCCGCCTCATACGGAGAGTGCAGATAGCTTACTCTGCTTTTGGGTGTCCCGTTATTAGTTTTCAAGTCCTTAATGAGATCCAGTAATCTTGTGTCCGTAGTTAAGCCTGGTGCAACACAATCAATAGAGGCGTACTGCTTCATATGAATCATTTCATGATATATCGTTGACATGGCTTCCAAATAATCGTCTGTCAAATAATTAAGATTAACATTCAATGTTGGTATCCCAACGATGTCAACTCCACCGTTAAGTAGAGGTCTCACTCTACATGAAGCTTGCGCCATATAATCTTCTCCAGAAGTGGCGATAGGCTTAATGCCTTTTATCCAGTCTTCCGAAAGATTAAGCTCTTTTCCGATAATCTCAGTTGCTTTTCCCAACATATCCATTCTCTGCTCAAATGTTGCTTCTTTCCATGCCCATGGAGTAATACCATAATCACACAAATATTCCGAGCACTCTTTGGAAATATCGTTATATCGGAGGGAAAGATACGGGTTATCTTTAATGATACGAGAACCAAATAGGTTCAAGCGTGTATTAAGTTGAGGAAATTCCGATAAATACAAACCGTCAATTTGCGATTGAGCAATTTCGGAAGGAAAGCGTTCTTTTATAAGAGAACCAAAACCATTAGGCTTAATTGCACCGAGTTCTGCCACTTCACTTGCCTTTATAGCTGCTTTGGCGGTCTTTTCAACGGCTAGGCCTATACTTTCTCCTATCATACGGACTCCTTTCTACTTTTGTAGCTCAACAATCCTATTGTACGAGAAGCAAGCAGCTCAAAGTGCTTAGGCATACATAAGAAATAGTGACCCAACAAAAGACGCTTGATATGATTATCCAAATCATCCGGTGTTGCATTGAGCTTGATGAGGTCTGCGGCAACATTACAAACGAGGTTTAAGTCAATCGTGTCGCCAATTAACGCCATTGCACTCTTATACTCCTCGATGTTGGTGTACTCATAAAATTCCAATATGCGAGGCTCAAGCTTGTGAGTGCGATAGCTTATGAACGCCTGCAATTCAGCCTTGCTCAGCTCACCATTCGTTTCAGATGCAAGAGTAAGGAACTTTTCAATGAACATACACACCATCTTGCAAGTACAATACTGATTAGGAAAGAGTTTTTCAAGTCTTGTAGGAAGCATGGTGGCGATATACTCTGCCATGAGATGTCCATCGGTTAATTTCGCAACCAACTCTGAGTAACCATATTTAATCATTGCGGTCTTTACTGCATTGCATAGGAGCGAGTATATCTCCTTACAATTATCCAACTCATCGTACAGCAAATGATTGATAATCCGGTCAATAATTACAGAGTTAATGTAAGTCGATAGATTGCTATCTTCCAAGAGTGTACTAACAACACTATTGCCGCTAATTTCCTCACGCTCAATAATAACGGATTCTTCCTTTGAATTACATGGTGGCACTTGAACCTTTGCGGAGGTACGCATACCGCCATAATGAACCAGGGCTTGTCCTGGGCAAAGAGCAGCAAGCTCTCTGTCATCTTTATCTAACAGGAGAACATCTTGCATAGCTTCAATGTCTTGTCCATAGTCTATTCTATGTGCAACCTTGATGCCGGTATTTTTGAGAACGGAAGGGTGCAAGGCAGAGGGGCTTTGGTCTACAATGACAAAACCTTCACCATAAGCACGAATCTCTGCCAACATATTGTTAAGCGTTTTCACAAGCTCATGTGACGAGTTTTGACCGCTGCCGCCTTCACCAGACGAAGCGGTAGCATCACCGGCAAAAAGATGGTGAGCTTCTTCGATAACCACGATATGCTGCAGTTCTTTTCTGGTGCTACCGATACATTTGGTCTTCAGATACTCATAGTATTGAGCTATGATAACGCCCATCACAATGGATTTATCTGCATCATCTGCCAAGGAGTCCAGAGAAATGACGACTTTACCTTTGCTTAGTTCATCGCAGGGAAGATGCTTAGAGGTATTTAGCAACATACCTTTAGGACCACTCGTAAAGCTTTGAAGTCTCGACAATAGAGCGCCACGATAATTTCCTTTCAGTTCCTCACCAAACTTTGCGTTATCCAGATAGGTATCAACTTCACGACACAAATCGCTAAAGGTCGGGTACAACATACTTTCGTGAAGCTCTGATGCGTACCTATTTTCGTTCTGTATAAAGTCCCATCCACAATGCTGATAAACCAAAACCAAGCATTGTTCCAAGATGTTTGGCATCGCAGCATACAAATCAAACGCAGAGGAAATGATTTGCTTCAAATAGTCGATGTGGTACTGCAAACTGCTTCCTTTAGGGAACCAAAAAGGATTAAGGCAGAGAGACTTATTACTACCGGCTGTCATCGTATAGGCATTTACGCCAGGAAGAGAGTGATACTCACCCTTGACAGGCTCAATAACAAGGTAAGGGAAATTACCTATACTGGACAGCAAATGGTGGACTGTATTTGTCTTACCCGAACCGGTCATACCACAAATAAATGTATGCCTGTTCATCTCTTTTTCTGGCAAGCTTAATTCTATGCCAGTTGCTTCCTCATATTGCATCAAATTTGCAAAAGGTACAGCTTTTTCGCCATAAGGAAGATTGACATTGTAATAGCAGTTCTTTACTCGCTCAAAGCCAAAGAACGATGTTGTCGGAAAAGAAATGAACTCCGTTATATAAGCAGCAGGTAAAAGAATGGCTCTATGAGATTCTTTTGCTTGGTAATCGCCATAATTATCCCATTTGCAGGCGTATCCAGCATTAGTGAGCATTGCAGCCAAAGGCACAGATAACGCCTTTTCTCTGCTATCTTTCTCATTCGCCAGCAGTTCTCCCGTGCCCAAATCTGCAGAAACGGTCATTGCAACTGTCCATCCCTGCTTTTTAGTGCTCGAAAAGAGCTGAACAAAGTATTCCGCTTCCTTCTTCAAATCGGAGAGCTTCGAACTGACACCTTTCCACGAAACAGAAGCACTAGAAGACTTATTGTATTTGACATCTCCCTTGACTGTTTTATGAATTGTTCCGAAAATGTTGTCCTTGCTTTCAACTGAAATATTGTCGCCCGTCTGAATATTGCTTTCAAGATAAGTCGTTATCTCGTCACAAAGCTTACGAGCTTCGGCAATAAGCTTGGAACAATCAATAGGAGAAACCGGCTGAAAGTCCAAGCGTACCATACCGGAATGACGAGTCAACGCCATTGCGATAGCGTCTACCCATTTCGACATATGTATGGACGAAAGAGACTCTCTTTTTTCCATCTCATCTGTGCTCATTCTAACAGCTTCAAAACTGTGTGCATATAATCCCGATGAACCAGAAAATACAGGAGTATAGTTCTTGGCTTTCACAGTTCCAAACGCACTTTTAAGAAGTCTTGGTACGAGGTTGTCTTCCGTACAACCGATAGCATAAACGACCTCTCCAGCCTTTCTCTCGCAAAGAAGCGAGAACGGCTGATTGCAGGCTGCAAAGAGAGATGCTGCATAGTCGAGAAGTTCATTTTCTGACTCAGCATTAGTGTCGCCCTTATCTTTTTCAAACCCAAAACCAAGAGAAGATATTCTATACCATTTCAGCTCTGGCATATCAGACACAGCAACGCTGTGAGAGATACAATCATCAGTAGGAGTGGACAGGTGACGAAGCATTTCATCCTGTTCAATAGAAATATTGATTAAATCCATTCCAGACCCTCCCTCTTAATTTTTGCTTCCAGAAACAATAACATCTATCTGGGTTTTACAATCACCGTAAAGTTTTTTCGTATTTTCGGCTTCGCTATCTTCGAGAATAGCATAAATATTCTTATAATGCTCTCCAATACCCGCCCAAGTTGCGATGGCATCATCAAGTTCTTTAATTTGTATGGTCAAGTCAACCATAACGCTTGCTCCAAATCCAACGAGAGACAAAATATTGTCGTGCATATTTTCAATCTTAGGTATTGCGCCATTTACGATTTTGTCGCCGTTGAACTTGTTCACCTCCGTGGAGAGACTGGACGGAAAATTTGCATCACCTACCCCCATTCCGTACATAGCATCAATAAGTCTGGACAATTTTTCTGTGTATTCGATCTTTTTCAGAGAAAAATCATCATTCAGAATTTTGTGCAAGTCCTCCGGTTTCATGCAGTCACGAATCCAGCCGATATAATTTGTTCCGGTAAATGTATCATACATGAACTTTCTGATTTCATCCAAAATATTTTCGCAAAATCTGCCTCTGAAAATTTGGTCAGTATCTCTGCACAAAGTGTCGAAAATACCATTTTTTCCGGTTAGTATGTCGAAGCTATCGCACACCATCACGCACATTGCGTTAAGTTTGTCCTCCAGAGCCTTTTTCAGCTTTTCACGAGTGCTGTTAAAATTCTGATAAACCTTATTTGTGACCTTGCTGCCACCAACCTTGCACAATTCATCTCGCTTCTTATCAAACGAGGATAAGAACGCATTGATATAATCATTCACAAAATCGTGTGTGATTTTTTTCAGGCTGTTTGCATAATTATTTAGTAAGGTATTATACTTCTTGATTTCCGTTTCGGCGACCACCAATGCTCCTTCAAAAGCAGAAATTGTGACCTTGCTTTCAGCATTACTTCTAACTTTTTTGAATTTATCCCAGTTGGGATTACCAGCTTTAAGCGGATAATTCCCCCAGAAATTAGCCTTTAAGCAGTTGGAGTCTCCCTCACGCTCCAGAGTTTTCCACTCATCCTTGATGCTTTCAATAAGAGAATCCAACGAAGCGACAAACTTTGCCTTGATTTTTTCTCCAATGTTATCGCCTAAAGTAGCAAGCTCAGCTTGCATATCACACTGGTTTTTTATCATTCGCTGAACATATTTATCAAGAGCTTGTCTCTTAGCAATTCCCAGGGCTTCGGTAACTGCTTTGGAAATCTCCTCGCCCTTTCCGTCGATGCCTTCAAGGATGCTGCGAGAAGATGAGAGGGAGTCCCTAATATAAATGAAGAATTTTGCTTGAGTAATTGCCTCTGTCAAAGCAACCTCGTACTTCAGACGCTCGATATAATCAGCCAAAGCACTCTTAAAGAAAGAGTCCAGCGTATATCTGAGATTGCTGTCCTGTACAGCAATGATATTATTGAGACCATCTCTACTGGTAGAAAAAGTACAGTAAGCTCTCTTTTCGCCCTTGTACATTACTTCCAATCTGTCAGTCATTCCGTTTTCGGTCGGCTCATCATAATCATTGCATCTTTTATCAGAAGCGGTCTTGGTCATAAGAGCATTAATGCCGTTTTGAATATACTTGTATTCACCGGCAAGAGCATCTACAACATAGCAGCGCTCGCCCGTGAGACAGGGGAGCTTCTTGAGAAAGTCTGTAACCGGACCCGAATCGTTAGGTCTTCTATTTTTGCAGTTATAGATGCAAACTTTGTTCTTTCGGGAGTTGCCCTCTATTGCGCCCTCCAATGCATAGAGAAGGTCCATATCTACGGCACCGTTATCAGAGCACAGAACCCACACAGCATCTGCCTCAGTTAAAATGCCACGTACAAGGGCAGTATGAGAAGACTGAGTTGCTGTATCTTGGGTGGATGCACCGGTTCCAGGCAGATCAATGAGTGTCACATCATTAGGAATATCATCGTTGCACCAATCAAGGCACACACAGTAGTCGCTGCTGGTAGGGAATTTATACTTTTGAAACAGTTTCTTTCTTTGCTGATTGACTTTCTTTGTATATTCGCCCATTTCTTTCTCGTTGTCGTTCTGATTAACATAAACGCACAAAAGAAGCAAAAGGAGCAACAAACGGTGACGGGGATTGTCGTATGTAAGAGCAAAATCTTCTTTGGAGATTGTCCACTTTTGAGCATCCAAACCATTAAAAAGAATATCTGCCTTATCGGTGTTCTTCATGAAATAGGCGACGTTCTCAACGGTGGTCATGTACTCATACTCATTATCCTTAAGGCTCACGCCGTGAGTGACAAGGTACATATATTCAAACAGCTCGTTGAACATATCTTTTGAAATATCCTTCGCAGAGAAGGTTCGCTTAGTATCGGTATCCTTCACAAAGAGGGTAGAGGTAAAGCCATCCTCATCCTCTTGACTTACCTCTTTTTTAATTCTATATACCGTTATGCTTTCACGAGATTGCTCGTTGATGCGAGTGATATAAGTAGGTACAGATGATGTGGTTTTGGATGCCACGGGCAAAATAGGATATCCGCAAAGCGCATTAAAAAGTGTGCTTTTACCTGCAGAAACCGGAGCAACTACAGCGATGTTGCAATGCACATTGTTCTCACCCGACAAGGGCGGGATGACACAGCTCGCAACATAATTTTTATCTACCCATTGGGGCAGCGGCGCTCCTTCTAAAGTGGTTATATCGGCCAAATTCCGAATTATTCGTTCTGAAAGTCCAAACATTGCTTATCCTCCTGCTGTATATAAAACTTATATAATTTTCCTCAGTCTTTCTATATTTTCGTGGTTTCTACTTGCAACCATTTCTATATTGGCTTGAGTATATTCGGTACGGCTAACCGGCAAGCCAAAACAGTCCCAAATGAGAATACCGTCGTTTACAGCATCATCTCCGGTAGTTTTGCTAGTATCTGCAAGCCAGATTTCACTTTCAATATCGACAAAATAAAGTCTTGACTCGACACGCTCGGCCGTCATGTGGTGATATTCAGCAAGCTCCGAGATAAGTGTACTAGGATTAATATAATGCTGCAGTTCACCCTTAAATTTGAGTATAAAATATGGCTCCATATTACTCGGAAGCACAAGCCCCTTAAAGTCAGTGATTTTTTCTCCGCAGAGCAAGAGGGTTTCGGAATTAGTATCCGATATATTTACCGAATCCATAATTTCATATTTGCCCTCATCATCAAACAAAATCCGTGCAAGGTCGGAAGTCCAAACTCTTTTATGCTTGGATAACAACAAGGCTCTGCCCTTGGCAATGTGTTTTGCGTTTGCGATTTTATTTACTGCCGCTTCAAACGCTCCAATATTCCCCGTATGAAACAGGGTAAAATTTTTCAAATTGTACTTTCGGGCAGCGTTTTTCAAATCTGTAATTCCGTGGTCATTTTTGCTGAGGAGCATAAAAAACCATTGAGGAGCATCTTTGTGACTCTCAAAAAACAAAGAATGATATTTCAATACATCAATCGGAAGATGGGTTAGAAATACAAATCCTTCATCATAACAGGGAGTACCATCTGTTTTAGATGTTGATGAATTTAATCTCAAAGGAGCATTTCCGATGGGAAGAAGCGGAGTGAGAGCTTCACGGTACTCATCATCCAGCCTTAAGCCGTCGTCAAATACTATGTTCATATCATTCCTCCGCTTTTCCTAATGCTTTTGCGATTTCTTCAGTTGCGATTTTTTCCAGAGTATCGAACCAATCATCAAGCTTTTTGCGATTGTCACGATAAACTTCTTGGATAGCCCTACGGTACATAACATCATAATCTGCCATAGAAGCAGACGCTTCTTTGGCAGGAGCAAAGCGGGTCTTTTTGCTTTTAGCAGGGAGCAAATTGAAATATCCAACGACCTCAATGACCATAGCCAGCGCATTTATTGCACAAATCTTTACCAACGCCCACTTGCTTCCGCCGAAAGAATTAAAAAGCAGCGGAACGGCAATACCCTGTGCTGCCAGCAGAAGCAAAAAAACAGGAATTGGGATTTTCTTGATATTGATTTTTGTTCCAGGATTTGGCTGAGCGCCATTAATTCTAACAACCGTGGGATTTGCGACGCTCTGATTATATTTTTCACGAATCTCAGAAGCGGTCGGTACGCTAATAAAGGAAAGCTTATTCAATCTCAGAGAAATATTCGACCATACAACGTTGCTTACACCGTCTTCCTGCAAAGCGGGCATAATAGCATTTGCAGCATCTGTGAAAATGCTGATAGACATAGAACCCAATGCACTTTGCTTTTTATATATATCATCGGGATTGTTGCTCTGATAGACATTTTTCAGAATATTATGCTTTTCCGTTCTCAGCTTCTTAATTTGTTCTATAGACTTATACATAGTATATACCTCCTAAGTATTCACATTGCATATATTGTAATTCAACTCACTTATTGATGCAAGTAAACAGTTCACGAACTGTGAATTTTCAAAACTTTCTCCCAATATTCTGGATTTATTGCAAGCAATTCGGATATAACTTTTGAAAGACCGCAACCACTTTTCACCGCAGAAGCAAGGATGCAATCATCTTTGCAAAACGGGTCAAAACAACACTTTATCATTCTTAAGTTAATGTCGCATATTTCCTCTGCTTCATGCTGTGTATTTGTATGCAGGAGATTATGTCCATACACATTCCAGGCATTTTCCGAAATGTCAACCAGCAGCAAGAACCAACGATATTTCTCTGGGAAACGCTCCTCCTTTTTCCACCCAGTTACTTCAGCGGATGAGACTCGACATATTTGAGCTATATTCTTTTGGTTGTAGTAGGATTCTGCATCAGGCTCTCTGTAACACAAAGCGTTGATGGCATGAGCAAATGGTGCCATCAATGCTAATACCAATTCTCCATCCTTATTAATTGCGTCATATTCTATTCGGATTAACGGGTCATTATATGGCAAGGCTGGAACACCTGATGCCGTGCCATAATATTCAAGAAATTGCAAAAAATCTCCAATCATTTTTCTCACCTTGATTCTTTTGTTAATTTGTTTTTAACAACAATATTTTTGATTTTTATTACTGAACAGCAGAATGCCCCATTTTATTCATTTTTCAATGTATTGTCTGGCACGTTCCTCCTCGTTTGACTTCTATGGTATATAGACCTAAAACCCCCATAAATTCAGCGTTTTTAATATTTCGTAGATGTTCAATTCAGAAAGAACATATTTTTCGATCCATAAATAACCCAACATATTACTACTTATAACTCAAAAGTTTCCACCGTAAAAACCAAAAAATATAAGCCAAAAAACATCTTTTAAAGAATTGTTTTGACTCAAACTATGATACAATTTTAAAATATTATTCTCCTGCTTGTTCTAAAACCATTTTCTCAAGTGCAGTACCAATATAAAATCCATTCTCTTTGATTTCATCCAAAACCGGGCGGACTGCATCCAGATGTCCAAGCTTTTTGGCTTTTATGAGCACCCCTATCGTTCCTGTCACCATAAGTCCAAGATATTTAGCAGTTTTCTTTGCGGCATTGTCATCAATCACAACTAAATCAGCCTGTTTCTCCTGAGCAAGTATCATAACCTCAACCTCACCATCATGAAGTTTTGCTTTGTACATCTTTTTTCAGATCGATCTCGGATCTTTTCTATATGTATCCAATCACTTTCCCCAATCACCTGCATACAAACCGAATCCTTTTTGGCTGTAACCTCTCTATACACTGCTTTCGGAATGATCACTTCCCCATATAGTTTTTTCAATAAGTCAAGCCTCCCAACTCCGCTCAGAACGATCAGCGGCGTGGAATTCACAATTACTTTACGCATTTTCCAATTCCTTTAAAAATTCTGCTTTATTATCATAGTGAAAGATAGAAATCTGATTCTTTCCCAGAAATTTGATAAAATCCTCTTCAGGCATCCCTGCAATTTGCGAACAATACCCAATAGATACACCACTCTGCGTATAATAGGCAATGGCAGCGGCATGTCTGACAAAAGTCCCTGCTTCTTCCATAGTCATTTTTGTATCGAAAAGAACTTCATCTGGAATATTTATCGCTATACTACACATTTTTATTCCCTCCATACTGAAATACCATAACTGGTTGCTTGATTTAACTCAAAAAAAGATAATCCTCATTTTATACCTAAAAGGATACCATGCCTATAACTTAAATTCAAGTATCTAATTTTATACTTACTTGCATCAGTCCATATGGGCACCAGGCTTTTTATCCTTTCCACCACCTTACAATTCATTATTCCATTCTCCTAAAAGCCTTGTGGTAATTTAGTGTCAAGTTACTGAAATCTGCCGTGGATATCTAAAAATATGCTTATCCCACACGCATTTTACTGTTTCAGCACTCAAAACTTTCACTCACAAAAAAAATGCAACATTTTCTTCAAAATGTTGCATTTTTCTTTTGACACTATTAATATCGGCACTTTCGAGCG
>ERZ778516.2615-NODE-2615-length-11791-cov-5.275562_pt1 | contig 11791 bp, 23 predicted proteins | sample MGYA00510342_ERZ778516 | MGnify/ENA primary metagenome ERZ778516 (study PRJEB29527, sample SAMN07138961) | mouse gut metagenome | material: feces | host: mouse | place: China:Nanjing | collected 2016-01-25 ...
AGCCGGCGGGGCACATAATAATGTGGAATTGATGATAGAGTATATTTCTGATTATATTGAAAAAACACTTGGAAAATTATGTACACAACCTATTGAAAAATTGTTGGAAAGCCGATATCATAAATTCAGAAAAATTGGGGAATTTGCAGAATAATAGATAAATACCTGAAATGATTTAGTTTCCCAAAACAATTCGTTTCCCATTTTAAAAATGGAAGGCACTTATGAGAATAAATTTATAAGGACTTATAAATTTATAGTTGTTTTTCTAATGTTTTGTGGTATAATATTGGCAGTAAAAGGAATTGGCTGTGCAGAAAAGATAAGTGTAGTCAATCTGTATCGAAACGTTATTTGAAAACAAATCCCTTTGAATTGTTCGATTTTGAATAAAATTAGTAGATTCAAAAATACACTTGTAAAAAAGGGATAACATAAAAAGCCATTGGCGATTTATTGGTTTTCAATAGCGCAATTACGATGATAAAACCGTGAGACACACGGGGATTGCTCGCCTGTATGATACTTGTTGGAACATCTAAGCGAGAAGTCTATGTTACTATATCATATATGATATAGAAGCAGGGGCATGTCACTTGAGAAGCAATCTTCTCAACCAATAAAATACTGTTGTGGAACAGGAAGATTTTTTTAGGAGGAAATGCAAATGGTATTCGAGAAAGTATCAGAAATTCTTTGTGACCAATTAGATTTGGATGAAGACAAAGTGACAAAAGAAGCATCTATTACAGAAGATTTAGGAGCAGATTCTTTGGATGTTGTGGACTTGGTGATGTCTTTAGAAGAAGAGTTTGATATTGAAATTCCTGATGAACAGGTTGAAAATATCAAAACAGTTGGAGATATTGTCAAATATATCGAAGATAAAGTAGATTAATATAACCATAAAAAACCTATGGATGAGATAGTTACCATAAAACAGTATTACAATAAGTTGAAATAGGGTAGCTGTCATATCAGGTGTAAAGCAAACTGGGTGTATCGTTTAAACGGCGGTACACCTTTTGTTATGTGGTAGAATTTCGTTTTGCGAGTAAAACCCTTGCCTTTTGTAAAGCTACATGAATATAGGCTGTTTTACCCCTTATTGTATAACAGAAAACCCTATCACCTAGAAAGTGGTCTATCTGCTGGATACCACCATACTTTTTCTATATTCACGAAGTTTTTCTATTTGACAAAAAATGAAGCAGATGCGAATCTATGTTGTTTCATCGAGTGTTTTGATACCCTTAGATTTTTATTTTCATCAAGTGATTTAAGCCAAATAAAATAGAATTTTAAGCTGTTGTTTTAAAATGTAAAAAAGTGTACAAAATAAATTAGAAATTATCGTAAAAAATTTATATGACTTTTTTTGCAAATAGCTTGAAAAATCCGGTATGATATGGTAATATAATACCTGCGTGACTGCAACAGATATGCGATGAAGCGAAAGGTTGCCGTAAATAGTAGTATTTGCGGGTTTTTTCGTGGAGTATGTCCGATTTTAAACCGGGCGACCAATTTTGAACATTTTCTTGTGACCAGCAATATCCCTGTGTAAGTGTCTGCACAGATGTGATTGCCATTACGTTATGAGAGTTTGCCCCGGAAAAACTTGTTGTTTTTTCGGTTTTTTCATCGGTAGCAGATGAAACACACGGCGACGTGTTCTAAGTTTGAGTCGAACCCCCTAATTAACGAAATGCTTTAAGGAGGCGACGACAGTGGCAGTCAAAGAAAAAATCAGAATCAAACTGAAAAGTTATGACCACAGTCTTATTGATGCTGCGGCAGCAAAAATTGTTGAAACAGCAAAGAGAACAGGTGCTAGAGTAAGTGGACCAATCCCACTGCCAACACAAAAAGAAATTGTAACCATCTTGCGTGCTGTTCATAAATACAAAGACAGCCGTGAACAGTTTGAAATGAGAACACATAAAAGACTTATTGACATTTTAAGACCATCTAACAAGACAGTAGAAGCATTACAAAGTCTAGAACTTCCTGCTGGTGTAGATTTAGAGATCAAATTATAATCACTTATAAAGATACACGAACAGGTCATGTTGACATCTGTCAACCAATAACCTTTAGGAGGTAGCGAAATTGAAACAGGCAATTATTGGAAAGAAAATCGGTATGACTCAGATTTTCGATGAGAATGGAAAAGTCATTCCTGTAACTGTAATAGAAGCAGGTCCTTGTGTGGTTGTTCAGAAAAAAACAACTGAAAATGACGGTTATGAAGCATTACAGGTAGGCTTCGGCGATTTAAAACCACACAAAGTGAATAAACCGCAAAAAGGTCACTTCGCAAAAGGCGACGTTGCACCAAAAAGAACATTAAAAGAATTTAAATTTGATGATTGCAACGCATTAAATGTTGGCGATATTATTAAGGTGGATGTATTTGCTGCTGGAGATATTGTTGATGTAACTGGAACCAGTAAAGGTAAAGGTTTTGCAGGTGCTATCAAACGCCATAACAGTGCTCGTTTAAAAGAAACACACGGTACTGGTCCTGTGCACAGACATGCAGGTTCTATGGGTGCTTGTTCAGACCCATCTAGAATCTTTAAAGGTAAAAAAATGGCAGGTCATTTGGGTGCAGAAACTGTTACAGTTCAAAATCTTGAAGTTGTAAAAGTAGATGCAGAAAACAACTTAATCGCACTCAAAGGTGCAATTCCAGGTCCAAAACGTGGAATCGTAACTGTGAAAAGTGCTGTTAAGAAGGCTTAATGGAAGGAGGAAACAATATGCCAAGAGTACAAGTATTTGACATGAACGGCGAAAAGCTCAAACAAATGAATGTTTCTAAAGAAATCTTCGGAATTGAGCCAAATGAAGTTGTTATGCACGCGGCAGTTGTGAACTACCTTGCAAATCAACGTCAAGGAACACAGTCCACTTTGACTCGTACAGAAGTTCGTGGTGGTGGTCGTAAACCTTGGAGACAAAAGGGAACAGGTCATGCAAGACAGGGTTCTATTCGCGCTCCACAGTGGCGTCACGGCGGCGTAGCTTTAGGTCCAAAACCACGTGATTATAGCTACTCCTTAAATAAAAAGGTAAAAAGATTAGCAATGAAATCCGCTTTATCTTCAAAAGTAGCTGAAAAAAATATGATTGTTTTAGATAAATTAGCATTGGAAGCATATAAGACAAAAGCAGTGGTTGGTTTATTTAAAGCATTAGAGGTGACTGGCAAGGCACTGATCATTATGCCAGAAACCAATCAAAAAGTAATCAAATCCGCAAACAACATTCCAGGAGTAAAAACAACTTTGGTGAACACTCTGAATGTATACGACATCTTAAATCATGATAAATTAATCATAACCGTTGATGCCGTTAAGAAAATTGAGGAGGTGTACGCATAATGAATAAAGTTGCTCAAGACATTATCATTAAGCCTATCATCACTGAAAATTCCATGGCTGGTCTTGGATTTAATAAATACACCTTCAAAGTTGCAAAAGATGCCAATAAAATTGAAATTGCAAAAGCAGTTGAAAAATTATTTGGTGTTCAGGTTGCAAAGGTCAACACCATTAGCGTCAAAGGTCGCTTTAAGAGAATGGGTCGCAATGAAGGTTATAAACCGGATTGGAAAAAAGCAATTGTAACCTTAAAAGAAGGTTCTAAAACAATTGAATTCTTTGAAGGTATGCTGTAAGCCGAAATTTGATGTAGAATTTCGTTCTTGCATTTGAGAACCTCTTTGATAAAAGAGCAGTTTCTCAGGTGATGTATGAAGAATGAAAAAAATTCTTCGCTAAACCGAAATAAGGAGAGTGTAACGTAATGGCGATTAAGTCTTACAAACCGACAACCGCATCCAGAAGACAGATGACTGTAACAGATTATTCTGGGTTGTCAAAAGTTGCTCCTGAAAAAAGTCTTTTACAAACATTAAAGAAAAATTCAGGTCGTAACAGTTATGGTAGAATTACCGTTCGTCACCGTGGCGGCGGAAATCGTAAAAAATATCGTGTCATCGATTTTAAAAGAGATAAAGTTGGCATGAATGCAAATGTGTTGACATTAGAATACGATCCAAATCGTTCTGCACACATTGCATTATTACAATATGAAGATGGCGAAAAAAGATATATTCTTGCGCCAAATGAATTAAAAGTAGGCGATGTGGTTCGCTCTGGTGCAGATGCTGACATCAAACCAGGAAATGCACTGCCTATGACCAATATTCCAGTAGGTACTTTTATTCACAATGTTGAGTTGTATCCAGGAAAAGGCGCGCAACTTGTTCGTGCAGCTGGTAACATGGCTCAGCTAATGGCAAAAGAAGGCGCTTATGCACTGATTCGTCTGCCATCTGGTGAATTGAGAAATGTACCAGTTGGCTGTATGGCAACCGTAGGTCAAGTTGGAAATACCGACCACGAAAATGTCAATATTGGTAAAGCTGGTAAAAAACGTCATATGGGTTGGAGACCAACCGTTCGCGGTTCTGTTATGAACCCTTGCGATCACCCTCATGGTGGTGGTGAAGGTAAATCACCAATTGGACGTCCTGGTCCTGTGACTCCTTGGGGTAAACCAACACTAGGCTATAAGACCCGCAAAAAGCATCATCGCTCCGATAAATTTATCGTAAAACGCAGAAATGATAAGTAATTGAAAGGAGGCAGATGATCAATGGGTAGAAGCGTTAAAAAAGGACCTTTTGTACAACCGGTCCTATTAAAAAGAGTGTTACAGATGAATGAAGCAGGCGAAAAAAAGGTATTAAAGACATGGAGCCGCGCATCCACTATCTTCCCTGATTTCGTTGGTCATACATTTGCAGTACACGATGGACGTAAACATGTTCCAGTATATGTTACAGAAGATATGGTAGGTCATAAATTAGGCGAATTTGCACCCACTAGAACCTATCGAGGACATGCAGGTTCTAAAACTAGTAACAATGGTAAGAAATAGGCCGGAAGGAGGATATTAAATGGAAGCAAAAGCACATTTAAGATATGTCCGTATCGCTCCTAGAAAAGTCAAAATTGTCTTGGATTTAATCAGAGGCAAAGACACCGATATGGCTATGGCTATCTTAAAACACACACCAAAGGCTGCCAGTGAGCATCTTCAAAAACTGCTGAAATCAGCCATTGCTAATGCAGAAAATAATCACAGTATGGACAAAGACAATCTATACGTTGCTGAATGTTTCGTTTGTCCTGGTCCTATTCTCAAAAGAATTAGACCAAGAGCGCAAGGTCGTGCATTCCGTGTTTTAAAAAGAACATCTCATATTACAATCGTTGTAAAAGAAAAGGAATAAGCTGAAAGAGGAGGTAAACTATGGGCCAGAAAGTAAACCCACATGGACTGAGAGTGGGCGTTATCAAAGATTGGGATTCCCGCTGGTTTGCTAAGGATAACGCTTTCGGCGATACCTTAGTCGAAGATTATAAAATCCGTAAGTTCTTGAAAAAGACCTTATATGCAGCTGGTGTTCCACGTATCGAAATCGAACGTGATGCAGTGAAAGTTAGAATTCACATTCACTGTGCAAAACCAGGACTTGTCATTGGTAAAGGCGGCGCTGAAATTGAAAAACTAAAAAAACAATTAGAAGCAATGTTGGGTGCCAACAAACAAGTTTTAATTAATATTATTGAAGTAAAACAACCAGATTTATCCGCGCAACTTGTTGCTGAAAATATTGCAGGACAATTGGAGCGCCGTGTATCCTTTAGACGTGCGATGAAACAATCTATTGGACGTACGATGAGACTTGGCGCAAAAGGTATCAAAACTCGTGTATCCGGTCGTTTGGGCGGTGCTGAAATTGCTCGTGCAGAAGATTATCATGAAGGAACCATTCCACTGCAAACATTAAGAGCAGACATTGATTATGGTTTTGCAGAAGCAGATACCACTTATGGTAAATTGGGCGTAAAAGTCTGGATTTACAAAGGCGAAGTTTTAAAGGGCGAGGTACCAACAACACCAAAATTTGAAGCTCCGAAAAACAATCGCAGAAGACCTCGTAAGGAAGGAGCTAGCAAATAATGTTATTGCCAAAACGTGTGAAATTCCGCCGTCAACAACGCGGCAGAATGAAAGGTAAAGCTACTCGCGGTAACTTTGTAAGCCACGGTGAATTTGGTATCCAAGCATTGGAACCAGCATGGATTACTTCCAACCAAATCGAGGCAGCTCGTATTGCGATGACCCGTTATATCAAACGTGGTGGTCAGGTATGGATTAAGATTTTTCCAGATAAACCAGTAACTGAACAGCCTGCTGAAACTCGAATGGGTAAAGGTAAAGGTTCACCGGAATACTGGGTAGCAGTTGTTAAGCCAGGCAGAGTGATGTTTGAAATTGCTGGCGTTTCTGAAGAAATTGCCCGCGAAGCAATGAGACTTGCAATGCACAAACTTCCAATTAAATGTAAGTTTGTTACTAAGGAAGAAACAGGTGGTGAGCAATAATGAAAGCGAAAGAAATTAGAGAAATGTCACTTGTTGAGTTAAATCAAAAATTGAGCGATTTAAAAGCTGAGCTTTTTAACCTTCGTTTCCAACTTGCTGTGAATCAACTGGATAATCCAATGCGCATCAAAGCAGTAAAAAAAGATATTGCTCGCATTAATACAGTGATTCGTGAGCTAGAGTTAAAAGCGGAATAATACAGAAGGGAGATAAGCTATGAGCGAAAGAAACCTCAGAAAAACTAGGGTTGGAACTGTTGTTAGTGATAAAATGGATAAGACCGTAGTCGTCTCCATTGTTGACAATGTAAGACATCCCCTCTATAAAAAGATCATTAAACGCACCATCAAGTTCAAAGCACATGATGAACAAAATACATGTGGCATTGGCGACCGTGTGTTGATTATGGAAACTCGTCCGCTATCAAAAGATAAACGTTGGAGAGTTGTAGAAATTATCGAAAAAGCAAAATAGTTTATACTTTACAATTTGCTTTGTTTTTATAAATATTTTGTAGATGCCGAAAGGAGGAACGCACTGTGATACAGATGCAAACTTACCTAAAGGTAGCCGATAACACCGGAGCTAAAGAGTTAATGTGTATTCGTGTGTTGGGCGGTTCCCGTAGAAGGTACGCTAACATTGGCGACGTTGTGGTAGCTTCCGTTAAAAAAGCAGCACCAGGCGGCGTTGTGAAAAAAGGCGATGTTGTGAAAGCAGTAATCGTTCGTTCAGCAAAAGGTTTACGTCGTGAAGATGGTTCTTATATCCGATTTGACGATAACGCTGCTGTGATTATAAGAGAAGATAAAAACCCAAGAGGCACTCGTATTTTTGGCCCTGTGGCGAGAGAACTTCGTGATAAGGAATACATGAAGATTTTATCTCTTGCTCCAGAAGTGCTGTAGTGGGAGGTGCGATGATATGAAGAAAAAATTGCACGTAAAAACTGGCGATAATGTTATGATTATCTCTGGTAAAGATAAAGGAAAATCTGGTAAGGTATTGGAAGTTAGCCCAAAAGAAGGTAAAGTCATTGTAGAGGGTTTAAATATTGTAACCAAACACATGAAACCTAGAAGAATGGGTGAAACTGGCGGTATCGTAAAGGCAGAAGGCGCACTTTATGCTTGTAAAGTAATGCCAGTATGTCCAAAATGCGGCAAGCCTACCAGAGTTGGCCATATCATAGAAAATGGCAAAAAAGTTCGTGTTTGCAAACATGCAGACTGCGGCGGAAAATTCTAAGTAAGGAGAAAAACGTATGGCAGCAAGATTAAAAGAATATTACAAAAGCGAAGTAGCTCCAGCTTTGATGAAAAAGTTTGAGTACAAAAGTGTCATGCAGATTCCGAAGCTTGATAAAATCGTCGTGAATGTTGCTTGCGGCGAGGCTTCATCTAACTCCAAAATGATGGACGCTGTTGTTGGTGATTTAGCAAAAATAACTGGACAAAAACCAATTGTTTGTAAAGCTAGAAAATCAGTTGCAAACTTCAAACTTCGTGAAGGTATGCCAATCGGTGCCAAAGTAACTTTGCGCAACGAAATGATGTATGAATTTTTGGATCGTTTCTTTAACGTATCCCTTCCACGTGTTCGTGACTTCAGAGGAATCAACCCAAACTCTTTTGACGGCAGAGGCAACTATTCTGTTGGTTTAAAAGAACAGTTGATTTTCCCAGAAATCGAATACGATAAAATTGATAAAATCCGTGGTATGGATATCACATTTATTACCACTGCTAAAACAGACGAAGAAGCACGTGAGTTACTAACACTCATGGGTGCTCCATTCGCTAAGTAATCAAAGGGAGGAAATTGATTTATGGCAAAAACGTCCATGAAGGTTAAACAACAAAGACAACCTAAGTTTTCTACCCGTGCGTACAACAGATGTAAAATTTGTGGCAGACCACATGCTTATTTGAGAAAATATGGCATCTGTCGTATCTGTTTTAGAGAACTTGCTTATAAAGGACAAATTCCTGGAGTGAAAAAGGCTAGCTGGTAAAACTGAATGAACATTCATTCAAAGTTATCCAGCGTGAGCAAAGGAGGTTGACTAAATGCAAATCACCGATACAATTGCTGATATGCTAACTAGAATTCGAAATGCGAATTCTGCAAAACACGATACCGTTGATGTGCCTGCATCCAATATGAAAAAGGCAATTGCCCAAATCTTAGTGGATGAAGGTTATGTAAAATCTTTTCAGGTAATTGACGACGGTAAACAAGGTATTATCCGTATTACATTAAAATACGGCGAAAACAAATCACAAGTTATCACTGGGCTGCGCAGAGTATCCAAACCAGGTTTACGTATTTACTCTAGTTGCGAAGATATGCCAAAAGTTATGAAGGGCTTGGGCATTGCTATCGTTTCTACTTCTAAAGGCGTTATGACTGATTTGAATGCACGCAAACAAAATGTTGGCGGCGAAGTATTAGCATTTATCTGGTAAAAAAGGAGGGGCTACAATGTCAAGAATCGGCAGAAAACCAATCGATGTTCCCTCCGGTGTAGAAGTTAAAATCGATGGACATCACATCACTGTGAAAGGTCCAAAGGGAACACTTGAACAAGATTTTCATAAAGATATCAACATCACAATGGAGGGCAATGTAATTGAAGTAACCCGTCCAAGTGATGTAAAAGAACACAGAGCACTGCATGGTTTGACTAGAACCTTGTTGAACAACATGATAGTTGGTGTATCTGAAGGATTTAAAAAGGAACTAGAAGTACAGGGTGTTGGTTATCGTTGTGCAAAACAAGGCAAAGATCTTGTGATGAACTTAGGTTTCTCTCATCAAGTGATTATGCCAGAAATCGATGGTATTACCATTGAGGTTCCTGCGCCAAACAAAATTGTGATTCATGGTCCAGACAAACAAAAAGTTGGACAGTTTGCAGCAGAAGTTCGCGAAAAACGTCCACCAGAACCATACAAGGGCAAAGGTATCAGATACGTTGGCGAATATGTACAGCGTAAAGAAGGTAAAGCTGGTAAAGGCAGCAAGTAAAGTTAAAGGAGTGACAAGCACATGGTGAATAAGCCTGATAAAAATAAGGCTCGATTAAAAAGACACCGCAGAGTTCGCGCAAAGGTCAGCGGCACTGCAAGTTGTCCACGCCTAAACGTATTCCGCTCCAGTAAGCATATTTATGCACAACTGATTGATGATGTTAATGGCGTAACTTTGGTTGCTGCATCTTCAATGGATAAAGATTTTGAAGGCAATGGCGGTAACAAAGAAGCAGCTAAAAAAGTAGGTCAGATCGTGGGTAAAAGAGCACTTGATAAGGGAATCGAAACAGTTGTTTTCGACCGTGGCGGTTACTTATATCATGGCAGAATCAAAGAGTTAGCTGATGGAGCCCGTGAGAGCGGCCTCAAATTTTAGTGAGGAGGTTATTCGTTTGGCTAGAATAGATGCAACTGGTTTAGAATTACAAGAAAAAGTAGTTTCTATCAACCGTGTATCCAAAACTGTAAAAGGTGGTCGTATCTTCAAATTTGCAGCTTTAGTAGTTGTAGGTGACGGAAACGGTATTGTAGGTTTTGGACTTGGTAAATCTGGAGAAGTTCCAGATGCTATCAGAAAAGGAATAGAAGATGCTAAGAAAAATTTGATTAAAGTTTCTTTGAAAGGAACTTCAATCCCTCATGATATTATTGGCGAATTTGGTGCAGGTAGAGTATTGTTAAAGCCAGCTCCAGAAGGTACTGGTGTAATTGCCGGTGGTCCAGTTCGTGCGGTAATCGAGGCTTGCGGCATTAAGGATATTAGAACAAAAGCACTTCGCTCTAACAACTCCTGTAATGTAGTAAGAGCAACTATCAACGGCTTGGCTGCACTTCGTACAGTAGAAGAAGTAGCTGCTATCCGCGGTAAATCTGTAAAAGAAATTTTAGGTTAATGGGAGGCAGACTGATTATGGCAAATATGTTAGAAATCAAATTAGTAAAAGGTCTTGCCGGAACCAGAAAAGACCAAATTGAAGTTGTAAAATCTTTGGGTCTTCGCAAAACAAATGATGTTACAACACAACCAGATAACGCAGCAACCAGAGGTAAAATCTTTAAGGTTTCTCACCTCGTTGAAGTTACACAAAGATAACAAGGAGGTGCGAGTACAATGAAACTGCACGAGTTATCCCCAGCACCAGGCGCTACAAGAGATGTAAAACGCATTGGTAGAGGTCATGGTTCCGGTAATGGTAAAACAGCAGGTAAAGGACACAAAGGTCAAAAAGCGCGTTCTGGCGGAAGCATTCGACCAGGCTTTGAAGGCGGACAGATGCCTTTACAAAGACGTGTTCCCAAAAGAGGCTTCAACAACATTTTTAGAACAGAATATGTTGTAGTCAATCTATCAGATTTAGAGACAAAATTTGAAGCAGGCGCTGTGATTGATACACAAGCTTTAGTACAAGCTGGTTTGGTAAAAAAACAACTTGATGGCGTAAAAGTTTTAGGCAATGGCGATTTGACAAAAAACTTTACTGTTAAAGCAGCGGCTTTCTCCAAATCTGCGATTGAAAAAATTGAAAAAGCAGGTGGAAAGACTGAGGTGATTTAAGGTGTTTGATGTTATCAAAAGTGCCTTTAAGTCCCCAGAACTAAAAAAGAAATTGGTATTTACCATTTTCATTTTAGTGATTTTTCGCATAGGAGCATTGATTCCGGTTCCATTTGTAAATAGTTCTGCATTGCTTCAGACAATGGGAGACGGAAATAACTTTTTGGGGTATCTAAACATGATGAGTGGTGGAGCTTTTGAACAGGCGACACTGTTTGCGATGTCAATTACCCCATATATCAACGCCAGTATTATTATACAGCTGTTGACGGTGGCAATTCCGGCACTGGAACGGCTACAAAAAGACGGCGGTACCGGGCGTGAAAAACTCGGAAAAATTACAAGATATTTAACAGTGGGTCTGGCACTATTGCAGGCAACTGGTCTTTATTTCTTATTGAGAAATAGAGGCGGATTCGCTTCTGAATTTATTTCAGGCGGATGGCAATATTTTGTTGCAGCAGTTGTAATTATTACATTTACAGCAGGTGCAGCACTGATTATGTGGCTGGGCGAACAGATTAACGATAAGGGTATCGGAAACGGTATCTCTATTATCCTGTTTGCAGGTATCATCGCTAGAGGTCCAGATGCTTTTGTAACATTGTATCAGAATTTCCGTAAGGGCGGAATCAACTATTTTCTAGCGCCATTGACTGTTTTAATTTTTGCGTTTGTGATTGTATTTATTGTCATTATGACAAACTCTGAGCGCAGAATACCAGTTCAATATG
>ERZ778516.2621-NODE-2621-length-11758-cov-4.928822_pt1 | contig 11758 bp, 14 predicted proteins | sample MGYA00510342_ERZ778516 | MGnify/ENA primary metagenome ERZ778516 (study PRJEB29527, sample SAMN07138961) | mouse gut metagenome | material: feces | host: mouse | place: China:Nanjing | collected 2016-01-25 ...
CACCATGTCGTAGCACTTGAAAAAGTCCTGGAGCTCCTTGTCCCGCATATCGGGGAAGACCAGGGCCTCGGCAATCAGGTGACGGGCCGCACGGGCGCTGTCCTTCTCCACCTTGAAAACGACCTCGCCGTTGGCGACCATGGGATTGCCCTTTTTGTCGGTAGCCATGCGCCGCGTGCGATAGGAGTCGTTGATCTCGCGAATGCGCCTGTTGTGGAGGACCTTCACCTTCATGGTGATGGGCTTGCCGTCCTCGCCCTTGATGGTGCTGGGGCCGGGGACCTTAACGATCTTTTCCTCCTTAGCCTCGGGACGCATGAAATAGCGCAGATTCTTGTCAGCCATTTTGCTTTCTCCTTTCAAACTTGAATAGACAAGCCCCAGGAGCTCCACACCGTGCTTTGCGGTCAAGGAGTATAAACACCAGGGCCCCCGCCTTAAAACGCGATACGGGAGGCCGTGGAGCTCCTGGGGACGCTTCTGGAACTTGCTTAGACGAAGTTTTTGCCGTTGAAGCTGATCACGTCGTCCAGGACCTCGCCCTCGCTGTCGAAGCTGCTGAGGTTGAAGTCGCCGGTCAGGACGCACCCGACCACGGTCACGACATCGGAGCCATACTGCGCGTAGAAGTCAGACTCTTTGTCGTTCATGATCCCCTGAATGGTCAGCTCAGGGGTCTTGCCGCTCTTCAGGTATTCCATGACCTTCTCTTTGAGGAACGGGGTGGACCGGCGCCGGGTGATCTCTCCGGTGATCTTGCCGCCCAGCCACCGGCTGGACGGAGTCCGCTCGCCCAGCTGCTTGCCGGTCCAGACGTCCGGCGTGAATTTGATGGTCGCCTTAACGGCGTCAGCTACGACCAGGCCGTCCAGCATGACCTTGGCCTCGCGGAGGCTGATAGGGCTGGTGTTATACTCCATAGCCATGGGTTATTTCCTCCTCTCTCCCTTACCGGGTCCGAATAGTAAAGAACAGCTTCTCGGCGCTGTCCACGGCCTCCAGGCCAACGTCGAAGTAGCACTCGTCGCCGGTGCTGTCTTCGCGGTTTACCTTGAAGTCGGCCTCCAGGTCCACGTTCTTGATCGCGCCCTCGTCCCAAAACAGCTGGAGGATGGCCCGGCCGATCCCGTCCATGCTGTCCCAGCCCACGTCGTTGTTGTCAAACTTGTTCGGCGGGAAATTCAGCATACAGCTCTCGGCGAAGGTGTCGTAGACGCGGATCACGCGATTCTTGGAGTAATCTTTGGTCTTCTTGGTGGTGAAGGACGTAAGGGAGTTAATGTCGTACTCAACGATAACGTCGTTCTCTTCCGAGAAGGAGAAGAAAAACTCGCCGTCCTTGATGGCCTCGACGGACTCGGAATGGCTCTTAGGGCCGATAATATCGACCGCGCTGTCGTACTTGACATAGGTGTTGGAGGTGGTATTGGACGCGCCGGCAGTCGCACCGGCCACCCAGGCCACCGCCTGCGCGGCCTCGATCCGGGTGCCGTCTGTCAGCACAACTCCGTTGGTCACGTTGACGATCCCCTCGTAGTCCGCAGCAAAATGCGCGACGACAGCCGTGCGGTACTTGCCGGCGTCCTCGCGCAGGTACTTGATTTTGGTCTTGATGGCCTCCTGAATGGAGGGAACCATATCGCCGTCTTCGCCGTTGGGAGCCATGGGGAAGGCCAGCGTATTCCAGGACCGCGCCTCGGTGGCGTCCAAGAACTCGGTCATGTCCGCGACGGTAGCCTCGCCGGTCGTGCCGTCTTTAAGCTGGGTCTTGGCCGTCGCGGTCAGGGCCCCGGTGCCGGAGAAGGTGATCCACGCGCCGCTGTCGGCCTCGATCAGCTCCTCCACGGTCTCAACTCCCTCGACGGTCTCCAGCTCCACGACGCCGAGATACTTGGTGACGTCGAAGCCGCCCAGGGGATTCTCGGTGACGGCAAAGGAAAGCTCGTTGCCGTGAGCGCCGCCGTACTGGGCCGTGCCGGTCAGGGGATCGGCGGTAGCTGCCGCGGGCTTGCCCTGGCGGGGGATATAGACGATGATCTTCTTGGCCTTCTTGAAGCACTCCTTCAGGAGGAGCATGTTTGGGTGGTTGTCGTAGACGCTGTACCCCAGCTTCTCGCGGCTGGCGTCCGGGGAAGAGTTTTCCAGGGTGATGAACTCGCCCGCAGGGCCGTAGTCGTGATTGATAAGGGGCATGATGACGGTGCCGCGCTCCGCGATAGGGATCACGTCGCGGCGGGTGCTCTCGAAGTTGATATAGGTGCCGGGCCGAACCTTGCCCGACAGCCGATTAAACGTACCGCCAGCCATAGCTTACTTGCCCTCCTTCCCAGTCTTGCTGCGCTGAATGGGCGCATCCCGCCAGACCTTGATAATGTCGCCCATCTCGGCGACGGTAAACTTCTCCTCCGGCTTATAGCCGACGGTCGCCCCGTCAAAGGTGCTCGTACTGACGCCGTACAGCTTGCGGCAGTCACGCCGCAGACGGGTCAGAGGGTACTTGACAGGGGCAGGTGCCGAAGCAACGGGCGCGCCGCTCGGCTTATTGGTGTTTGCCATATAGCTCTACCTCCTTGCGTTACCCGTCCGCGGTCTCTTCGGGCCGCGTCTCGGGGTCATTGATGTTAAGGATATATCGCAGCATTTTGGGCGCGTCCTCTTCGTAATATGGACGCCTGCTGGACCAGTGCAGCACGAGCCCGGCAACGCCGGGCACGCCCTCTTTATCCAGGTCCTTTACCTCGGGGTCCTTTAAGCGGAGGCCTTTCCCTACGGGCTTGCCATCCTCGCCGATCAGAGGGACGACACGGCGGTAAGTCTCAAGGGTGCGCGCCACGTTTGCGGCGATTGCATGGGCTCGCGAGTTATCATAGGCGAAGACGGGAATCGTCCAGGAGTAGTCGAAGCGAAAACTCTGGAGCGTATCGCCGAACGCCTCAAACTCAGGCGGGGGAAAGAAAAACGAGGGGATCGCGAAGTCCTGGGGCATGTTGAAGTAGTAGGGCGAAACGCCCTTCGCGGTCCCGAGAATGAAGTGGATAATGCTCGCAATTTCTTGGTCGATCACAGGACCGCCTCCTCTCCTTTAGCGGAACTCCGCAAAATAGGTGTCGAGCCATTGCTGGAGCTTGGCCTCAAGCAAATTGGGGTACATTCTCTCGATGATCCGCAAAGCGCTATCCCAATAAGGCTTGCCACGGATAAACTGCTGTTTGAGAACCATGCCCTCTTTGGCGTTCGGGTCATAGATGAACCGATCGCCAACCCACTTGCCAGGGATGAACCGGGAGGCCACGCCATCGGGGTTGGCCTTGTGCCCGTCGTTCACCCATTTGGCATACTTTACGTTGGTCCCGACTTCGAGACTCAGGTCGCCGTCGCTCAGGAGCCACACCCCGTCCTGGCCGCCCTTCTCGAAGGAGGCCAGAAGGAGACGGGTGTCCATGACTTGGCGGCGGATGATCTCGTCTTGCAGGACGCGAAGGAACTCATTGCCGAGCCCCTCGACGAAATTCGCCAGCTCTTTGCGAAAATCGCCGTTTGACGCAGACTTGAGCCGCGCAAAAAAGCGCCGGAAGTCGGAAACGTCAAGCTCGATGTTCCGGCTCATAGCGCTCTTTGTGCAGTCGTGCGGTGAAGCTGTACCGCGATATGGTGATCTCGGATATTGCGGGGAACGCCCGCGGTATACTCCACGCCGGTCGTCAGGTCGACGATCTTGTCGTTGATCCGCACGTCGGTCCCAGCGGGCAGAGACAGCTTTTCGGAGCCGTCCATATCGGTGTGCGGGCTTTGCTCTTTGAACGACGGAGAGAAGCCCTTAACGTGGAAATGACAGGCGACGCCGGCGAGGTCCGGGTCCGCGTCATACTTGAACTCCGGCGCGGCCGGAAGGCCGAACCCCGGCGACTTCCCTTCACTGCGCAGGTGGAAGATATTGCAGGTATGGTCGAAAAAGTTTTCGATTGCCATAGCGCGCCGCCCCCTTTACAGCTTCCGCAGCTTCATTGTGACGCCACCTTTCGGAGTCGTTACAACGAAGGCGTCAAGAAGAGGACGCAAATCAAGCAAGTCGATCAGCGTCCCCTCCGCCGCGGTATAGGAATAGTCGTCGTAGGTCTCCGACTTCATCATGCCGCCGGTCTTGGCCTTAAAGCCGTAGTGCTCGGCCAGAAGGATCACCGCCGTCTTGACAGGCACCGGGACTTCCGGGAACTTCTCGTTGTCAGCAAAGTCGTTCTTGGTGTAGGCGATCACATACTGCTCGGCGCGGGTAATATCGACCGCGAGCTTGGCGTCCGTCCGCGCCTTCACACTGGCTCGGTCGGTATAGTCCCGAACGTCGTCAGGCGTAGCCCAGGGGCGCTCTGCCATATCGGTCTCCTCCTTACTCCTGCTCAGCCAAAGCCTTCCGAATATCCTCCCGGATCACGTCGGCCCCGGTGCCGGCCGGCCAGTCGCCGGAGATACCGTGCTTCTTGGCGTACTCGCGCAGCTTGGTCACGCCCAGGGTGTCGATCAGCTCGATCGCTCCGCCCTCAGACTCGCCCTCGCCTTCCCCGAAGTCGTCCTCAAAGAGGTTCGTCTGATTGGGGTCGACCTCGCCGCCATTCGGCGCCTTGACTTCCTCGAAGTAGCCGGTCGCGATCAGCTCGTTGGCCTGGGCGTCATTCTCGACGGTCACATTGGGCGCGGCCTTAGTCGCGGTGACGCCCCTGCCGGAGTAGGACATACCGCGCTTGAGTTTCAAATGCTTCATGCGGCACTCCTTTCTCAGGTCAGGGCGTTCAGGTTGGTGACGATGGCGGCGGCGTCCAGTTCCTCGACGATGGCGTCGAAGTCGAAGTGGATCACATAGAAGCGCTTATCCTGCATGACGGCCTCTTTGCCCTCGGTCGTCTTGCGAATCTTCATGTCGTAGGTGTTCACGACGATCAGATTCTTGGGGTCGACCAGCAGCAGCTTGTCGTCGGGCATGGCCGGCGCGGCGATGGCGGGAATAGAGCAGGGATTCTCGACGCGCCGGTCGCTGATGATACCGCCCACGGTGACGGCCTTGTCCAGGATATACCGCTCCCACTCCTGCTGGCGGTGGGGGCTCATGATCCAGCGCAGCCGGCCGTTGTTGTACTTGTTGGGCAGAGACCGCAGCGCCTTGTAGAACACATCCAGGGACATGCCGGCGCTGGCGTGGTCGACCACATGGCCGCCCTCGGCGATCTGCTTGATCCAGCCGTCGTTGAGCTTCAGGAAGTCATAGTCGGGATCGGTGGACTCGGTGGCGGTGTCGCCGTTGAGGCACAAGTCCTCCTGGTCGATACCGACCTGACGGGTCATGAGATTGGTGATCGTAGCCTCCAGGCCCTGGCCCTCGATGTTCTCACGCAGAGTCTCCTCGGTGATCTCCCAGGGCAGACGGACCGCGACCGTCTGATAGTCGACCTGCCCGAAGGTGGGCTTGGCGCGATAGCCGTCGTCGGTGTCCTCGGTCTTGCCGCGGAGAATGCGGCCGGCGATACCGATCTTGTCGACCTCGCCGGACCGGGCACGGCGCATTTCGTGCCGCACAAGCTGGGTCAGGGGCGTGGCCTCCATAGCCTGCCGCATAAACTGCCGGCTCTGCTCGGGGTTGAGAAGGCCGGAGCTCACGCCGGTAGTAGTCAGCGCGCCGGCGGCCTTGCGGATAATACCGCGAGTGGAAATAGGCATTACATTTTCCTCCTTTGTCGTTTCTCTGCCGGCCCTTACAGGAGGCCGTGCAGGTAGTGCTCCTGACTCTTGGCGATCTGCCCCTCGTTATTGAGGTTCTGGGGCAGACTGAACGCCTTGAGCATGGGGGCCAGTGCGTCGGTCACGATCTGCTGGACCTCGCCCTTGGTGACGGGGGCGTCGGGGTCAGCGACCTCCTCGATCAGCCCGGCCTCGATCAGGGTTTTCTTGACGGCGGCCTCTGCGGCCTTAGCGACCATGGCCTCCAGGTCGGCGCCCTCCTGAACCTGCGCGGTCGGGGCCTCGGCGGCCTTCTCGACGGGGGCAGCCTGCTGGGGCGCAGGAGTCCCCTGCGGAGCGGACTCGGCCTTGATAACGCCGGCCTCGGTCAGGGCCTTCACGACGGCCGTACTGACCTCGGCCTGAATCTCTGCTTTAGTCATACTGTTTTCCTCCTTTTTCTTGGTGTCGTCCTCCGGCTCTTCCGGGTCCTCGTCGAACGCGGTTTTGAAGTCGGAAAGTGCCTGACAAATCTCGTCCAGTTTCGCCTTGTTGGCGCCGGACATTTTCTTGCCCGCCTTGCAGACGGGCAGCTCGACCGCCTTGACCACGGCGTCGCCGCTCAGGGTCATAACGTCGGTCAAAATGCGGTTGAAGTCGGCAAGCGCCTCATGCACCTTATCGGGGCTCACGGTGTTGGTATAGACGCCGTCCCGATACTCGTAGTGATAGAGAAGTACGTCCTCCAAAGCGTAGACCGCATTCCAGAACGCCGAATTGCGGGCGCTCTCGTTGTAGCGATCCAGGACTTCGCCCTTCTCCACTACCTCGAAGCCGAAAAACTCGGCGAACCTCTTGAAGAGACTGCGCTTTTCGGTCTCGGCGGTTTTGGTCACGTCGTCAAGCTGAACATCCTGCTCGCTGTACTTGCCGACGCCGCCCATGGAGAAGCCGGTCAGCTCGCCTTTTTGGACTGCCTGCCATACCTCGTCGTTGGCGCACTCCACCGTGATGATCCACGTGCCCTTGATGACCGGAGTTTCGCCAATGGTCATGTCGCAGGGCGCGACATAATTCTCGACGACAGAAAGGCCCTCGGCTTTCTCAAAACTATGCTGAATATCCACCTTGTCCCCGTTCTTGGCGAACCAGTACGCAGCCTTGCGAATTTCAGGCTCAGTCATGAAATTGCCGTGGGCGTCTTCGGCCAGAGGCTCGTAGGCGATCCCGGTGATATAGTGCGTGGAATCGTCCACCTTAACGATCTTGGCGGTAGTGGAGAATTGCGCGCAGCCGTTCTCCTGCTTAGTCACAAGGAACTGGCGCTTGTTCGCCGCCTTGTCGACCAAAGACATAAACTGAATTTTGGCGTCAGAGATTTCGATTGCTTTCTGAACCTTGCTCACCTATTTCACCTCCTTTGCGGTGTGGGCGCATATCGCCGCGCCCTGCGAGATACTTGGATCACCTCCTCAGCCGTGGGCCTGCCGCTTCCTCAAACGTCGCACCTCCTTTGCTCGTTAATCTAAAAGGCCTCCCAGGAGCTCCATATCGCGTCCGGGGCCTCAGGAGTATAAACCCAGGGCCCCAGGCCAGAAACGCGATACGGGAAGCCGTGGAGCTCCTGGGAAGCCTTTTAGCAAGTCACAAGCCCGCAAGGGCTTTGTTCTTGAGGTAAAGCTCCTCCTCCCAGGCGTCGTCCATAGCCGCAAGCGCCTCCTCCTGGAGCAAACGGCGCTCTTCAATGGGAAGGCCCAGAATCTCCTCGCTGACGATCGGCTGGGAAATGCAGTGGCAGTTGATCGACTCGCCAGCCGGAAGGCTGGGGTCTCGGGGGTACAGCGGATAATAGACGCCGCCGTCGGCGCCCTGCAAAACGTAGGCCGCCTCTTTGCTGACTCGCTGGCCCTGCATGGCGACGTGATTGATCCGGGGCTCGTTCCGGTAGGCTCCTGAGTGCCGCCACTCCTTTTCCACAACGGCGGGGCTCTGCATCATAGCCTCTTGATTCGCGACGGAATGAGCGCGCAAGGTCTCGGTCAAAGCCGTCTTGCGCGCTCGGACATATTCGTTGCGTATGCCGCTATCCATGAGGGCCTGCGTAACCTCGGCGACGCTCTGGCCCTCGTCCATGGCGGTCGTCAGGATTTTTTCGACCTGCGTATGACTCTCCAGCTGCATAAGCTCAGAGAGGTCCTTGCTCCATTGCTTGGTCCAGGCCGTCGTGCGCTGGGAAACAGCCTGCACAGTAAGCTCCGCGTCGGTGGCCGCGATATACTTTGAGGCCAGCGGTTTCATATAGCCGGAAAAGTCCTCCCAAAAGAGGTTAAAGAGCTTGTCAGCGGTCGGGTTGTTCTTCTTGATCGCCGGCCATACCTCGCTGAAATACTCCTTGAGGTCGATCCGATCTTTCAGAGAGTCGAGAATATAATCGGTCTCGGAGATTAGTACGACGGCGATCCCGTCCTCCAGGCTGGTAATATGCTCGATGGTCTCCGGGGCGTCGACGTACCCCGCCGCCTCAAGGGCCAGTTCCAGCTCGTCGTCTTCCTTGGCGAGATAAGCGTCAATGGCCTTAATTAAACCTTCGCAATGGCACGGCACAGGGCATCACCTCCATAATTTTCCAGCGGCTGGCAAAATAAAAAGCAGACGTTTTCGTCTGCCGAAAGAAAGCATAGAACTTCCAAAGGAGCTTTGCTATACTGTTTTTAGAGTTTGGCGGCGTCTGCGACCCAAACACAGACGCCGCCCGCAGGAAGGGGGTGAACCTATGCCCGCGTACTTTGACGAGCTGGCAAGCGCACTTGACCGCTTGTCTGCTGATCCGTTAGACTGTTTCGACACAGCCGACTGGAATTTTGAGGTCGCGCTAAAATGGATAAACGCCTAACGGTATAATAAACGCCTCATGTTGGAAGCATGAGGCGTTTATCACTGCTTAGAGCTTAACTGCGGTGCCGACCGCTTTCACATAGCCCTTCTCGGAGAATACCCGCACGCCGATGATCGCGTCAGCGTTGACGGCGTTCCCCGCGGCGGTCAAGGATTCTTGCAGGGAGTCCATGGTCTTCGCCATGAGCTTATCCCCCATTTTCCCGATACCGCCGGAAACGTCCTGGCCGTAGCCGTGGACTATGCCAAGGTATTCCTTGATCTCGCGGCCCTGCAAAGTGTCAGTTGTGGTAATGAGCATGATCGGTCCCTCCTGATAATCTATTTACTGAGTCGGCGTATTATGGAGCGCGTTCGCTGCGTTTATTATAATGCCTCCATTATACTTTGTAAACAGCTGTCAGGCGGATTCCCTCAAAAGGGCTCGAACCTGCTTCATGATGGCGACGAGCTCGTCTTGCTTGTCATTCGCCGCCTTCGCAATCTGCGCAGAAAGCTGAGACATGACGCCGGGAGAAACGCTCCCCGCGCTCTGCGCGGCGGCCTCAGCCTGACTCTGGCGAGCCGCGACCGCAAGAGGAACCTCGCCCCAGTCCTCGGTAAAGTCCTCAGCCTTTTCGCCGAGGGCCTCGGCCGCGATACCTCTGGCCTTGTTGGGGGTCAGGCCGCCAGCGTTGTTGCAGATAGTGAGAATCTTAAAGAGGTCGTCGGGGTTGGAAATATCGGGCTCAAGGAAATAGACCTCAACATGCTTAAAGCCGTAGCCGTTCAAAAGCCGGTTGTTGATGATCCAGGCCAAGCTCTTCCGCTCCGGCTGAAAGACCTGCTCCTCCGTGACCTCCATGGCCGTCTGCGCCGTTGCCCGGTTGAAGTCGGTGGTATAGCCGACGTAGAGGTCGGGCAGCTGGAAGGCGGATTGTACGCGCTTGCGGTTGTTCTCGATATAGTCCTGAAAGAGCTCGTCTTTCTGGAGGATCGAGGCCAGGTCCTTGATCTCGACGTCCGGCGCTTTCGTCTCGTCGAAGTCGGCCCGGTTGTCGGCGTTCTCCGTCTCAAGGAGCAAGAACGCATGTTGACCGGCCTCGCCCTTAATATCGTTCATATACCCTTGCAGCGTGGCGTAGCTCTTCTCGTTCAAGGTGCCGCCCTTAATGCAGATAAGGAGCGGCGTGTGTCGGCCGTTGCGGAAGTAGTTATTATTGAGGCTTTCAGCCGCTCTCGTGCCGTCGATCCCCAGGATTTGACCGATCCAGCGGACCTCGCCGTAGAGCTCGGTGCCGATCGCGAAGTCAAGAATCTCGTTCGCCTGGTATTCAACGGGAAGGGGCTCGCCCTCGTTCTCCGTGTCGGTACTCACGTATTGGCCGCTGCGGTTATCCATCATACGGGGATCGCCGAACTCCTTGAAGTAGACGGTTTTGCCGCCGACCTCCTGCCGGTATTTACAGAAACGGCGCGGCCGCTGGATCATCTTCTTGCCCTTGTAATTGTACTCGGCCATGACGGGAGGATCGAGCGGGTAAGTCTTCCGCATGGAGGGCGTGTCGCGGATGAACGCGATTTGATTGACCTCGCCGGCGGGATTGCGCAGAATTTCAAGATAGGCGATCCCGTAAATCTCGCGAGCCTCGATCACGTTCTCAAAAACCTGCTTAGTATCCATGTCAATATTGAGGAGGTCGACGATCTCCTGCGCCGCGTCCCACTCGGCTTTCATCTCGGCCGTCTCATCACCATCGTCGGTGACGTAGCGAAGGCCCAGGCCGAAGCCGGCGATATTATTTTTATACGCCGCGATACACTGGGGAAGAATGTGAGAATTTTTCACCAGCTCCCGCAATCCCTCAAGAGGATAAAGCGGCATAGCGAACTCGCCGGCGTTCCTCGCTTGCTGCGTGTCAAGCTGGGTCGGCTGCTCGGCCTTCTCAATAGGCCGGTCAAAAGCCTTTATAATGCGCACACCTACGCTGGGCAGCTGCTTCTTGTTCTCGCTCATTCCTTCGTACCCCCTTTCGGATTATCTTTGAGCCGGACCGGGATCACGCATAGCAGAACGCTGTCAGCCTCGTCCGGCGAAGGTAAATTGCGCTTTTTCATTTCGTCCTTGCTCTCGACCTTCTGCTTGCTCTGCTCGGTCATAGAGTATTTGCGACTCGACAGCTGGCCGATCAGGTCGTCGTCGTCCGGCAAAATAATTTCAACGGGTTTCTGCGTTCCGTCGTCCTCATAGTCCTCCAGCAACTTGCGGAGGACGCCCATCATGTAAGTGGTAGTATCGTGATAATTGCGGTGCTTGATCCGCTTGCCGAACTGAATCCGCATGACCTCCAGCCACTTGAACCGCTCGGGGTCGCTGCGTTTTATCCTCGCAAGCCGGTCAACCACACCGCCGCCTACGCCGCCATCATCCACGCACACGGGGATTTTGTACTTCCAGCCGTAACGCTTAACCAGCAACTCGCCAAGCTCTATAACCTTGTCAGCCGTGGTCATAGTGTCCTGCCCGTGCCGCTTCTGCCAAAACTCGACCTTCTCGTCTACTCGGTACGAGATAACTGTCTTATCATCACCGAACCGGGCAACGTCTACGCCGATCTGAATGCTCAGCGGATTATCCCGCGGCTCGTAGTCAGTTTTTATGCTTCTTTCGAGCATGTGAATCGGAATAAAAACATCGTCCTCTTGCAACGGAAATTCGCCGTCTACACGGACGCGAACAACGTTGCTCTCTTTGCCGTATCGCCGCTCCAGCATTTCAATATTTTCCTTATCGGTACGAGCCACGTCACGAGAAGAAACGCGCCGAGAACGATATAGGGGCCTGATCTTGGCATTGGTATGACTGTCATAAAAGGTGCCCGAGGTCTTGGTCGGGTTGCCGCACAGCAAGAGCTTGTTATTAGGTCCTGACAGCGTACCGAGAATGGCTTCCATGATAGGTTCGGCCACGCCAGAAGCCTCGTCTACGATAAAGAGCATATTTTCCTCGTGGAAGCCCTGCATATTCTCAGGTTTGGTCGCAGTACGCGCAACGGCGAACCAACGCTTTTCCATACCGGTCATAAAGACATAGGTCTTGGTCCAGCGAAGGATCGCGTTAAGCATGGGGCTCTTAGCCTGCCACTTGGCAATCTCGGACCATAGCACGTCGTTGAGC
>ERZ778516.2622-NODE-2622-length-11756-cov-3.894881_pt1 | contig 11756 bp, 10 predicted proteins | sample MGYA00510342_ERZ778516 | MGnify/ENA primary metagenome ERZ778516 (study PRJEB29527, sample SAMN07138961) | mouse gut metagenome | material: feces | host: mouse | place: China:Nanjing | collected 2016-01-25 ...
CTTTCTTTAGTCTTCTGGAAGACAATTTTTCCCAGATGGTACGCCCTAATTTAACTTCTTCTGACGAATAACCGTATTTCTCAATGAGTATTTTTTGGTCTGTAAAATCAAGAATTTTGTCAATAGATTCTCCTTTACGAAGCATTGCATCTATCTCATCAAAAATCATATCATTGTCTTCATTATAAGGTAGATATATGGACTCTACCTCGCTGGGCATCAGTTCCAATACGCCACCTCCAAAGTTCCTGCCTACTATTTCGGCATGAGCAAAAGAGAGTGAATTATAGTAGCTCGCTACAAATGCCTTGTGATTAGTGCCTAGCTTAAAGAATACACGATGCATTGTATCTGTGGTATAAGCTTGAGCACTGTTTAATACAAGACGAGGGAATAGATGATTTCTTCGTAGGAACAGAGCGTCTGAGAGTTTAACCGAAGGGATTACAAACCAGTCATCGCGGATGCTGGTCTTGTATCCTTTATTAATCCCATCTGCCTCGCCGGAGGCTATATATTCTTTTGCGCCGTCATGATTAGCAATTTCCTCTTTTGATCTAAACACAAGTAAGTGTGCACGACTACCTTTATTCACATTTTTCTGCCAGTCGTGCGTTGTGAAATCAAGACTTGACACTTGCACGCTTCTTCCGACCATGGGTTTTGCAAAATCATCTAATCCATAGAAATCAACAATCGATTTCGGTACTGTAAAATACTGATTGGCACCTGTCGTAATGCCGACTTCTACAGAAGCATAGTCTCCAATATGGTGTTCCGCATTTGATGACAAATTCTCAATGAAAGAGATTTCCTCTTCTGATAGAAAATAATATGACCACTTATCGGAATCCTTATTGACTGTTTTTTTGTTGAAATGCAGTCCTCCATTAAGCAGGAATTGTAAAGCTGAAATATCCTTGACATCAACATGGTCAATATTATGTCTTCCACTTCCATCTTTTTCACAAAGCAGCAAAACCACTTCTTGTTGAATGTCATCAAATACAAGCTGCTCAAATGAAATGATATTCACTTGGTTAAAGGTCTTGATAAGATGATTTCTAAGTTGCTTGGCATAGGATACTTGTAGTATATCTGCTGGCACAACAAAAGCAATTTTTCCTCGCTCCTTCAACAATAAAGAGCTACCTACTATGAAGGTTACCCAAGCATTTGTCAATTTTGAGTACTTCAATTTAGCCTTCTTAAAAATATCAGCAGCTAAAGATTGCAGCGATTGGTCATAATATTGGTAACGAATAAACGGAGGATTCCCAACCACAAGATCAAAACGTTGATTTGTCGTCAAGCAAAATTCATGAAAATCACGATTTTGAATCTCTGCGTCAGGAAGATCAATCGCCAATGCCTTATTAGCCTCTTCCTCATCTAATTCTATGCCAAGAAATGATGTAAAATCCATATTGAGATTTTGCATCTGCTCAAAGAATACACCATCTCCACAACTGGGTTCCAAAATATCAGGATGCGTCAAGCCTGACATTCCCCATTGTAACAGGAATGCGGCTATCTGCGGAGGTGTATAATATCCCCCTCTCAATTTCTGCTCGGTTGCATTTTCAAATAGTTGCATATATCTCTGATATTTTGGGTATTTGATAATATTCTTCCTCTGTCAGACAGAAGAGCTTTTGAATAAGAACCTCCATTTCATTCTTCTTAATGGAGAAATTTCTTTTCAAGGGTGTAAGGATTCGGTTGTTGTTCCCGGCATTGACAATTCTATCCCCAATTGAGATAAGTTCTTGTTGTAGAGCAGATATGTCATCATGCAATTGTTTATCAACCGGATTGGTAAAATCAATTGACCTAAAAGGTAATTGCTTGAGGACTTTAGTACCTCTTGCAATGAAACCACCCCGAAATATCTCACCATACAAAGATGAGACCCATTCAAGAGGTCTTGATGTGAGTAGTGCTTGGAGGTAATAAATTGAGTATGGAGAGTTCTCCGGCAAACTGATAATACAATATCCTGCGGTCCCTCCAGATGAAACCAAAGTGCCATAAATATCTACGGCATACTTTTCTCCTTGAGAGAGCACTCCTACAATTAGTTTGCATGGCAGTTCGCATGCTTCAAGACTCTGATGCCTTCCGTATCTATGCCATTCATTGTCATTGTCCGGGGTGGGCTTAATGTCACGAGTCTTTCTGTCCAGTTCGTGCTTAAAAGCCATTATGTAGGAATATCCTAAAGGATATTTTTCAGCCAATTCCTCCAGTGATACTATCTGCAACTTCCCATTGCCGTCTTTAATATAGGGGAAAATTACACGAGCATTCGGTCTGAATGAATTATAGGAGCTCAGACCATCCTTGACAGTCTTAAAATAAGGCTTGGTAAGACTCTTTTCTATTTCCCATGTGGAGTTACCTCTCAAAAATGAATAAGTGGTTGCAGTCTCGGCGATAGGCTGAAAAATATAGGTCTTATTAGCACTTGTCTGAATACCGTTAAAGATATTATCGCTTCCAACTGCATCTGACAAGGTATAGCCATCTCTTTGAATCTTTTCAAAAAGTTGGTCGAATTCCATTGGTAATAATGCCCATGTATCAGAACTGATATAATCTGATGAGCGTTCAGTTATGTCATTAACGTCAAGTCTGGTTCTCCAAAGAGAAAGATCACGAACTTCTTCATACTTGAAGTTGGGATTGTTTTCCTTGGTTAAAATCAGCAGACACGTATATGTGGTTTTGCCATTGAATACTTGGTTTGCACCAAAGGAGATGAGTTCTGCGAGATGATGATTTATGGCAATTAAGTCTCTCAGTTTAAGAGCTGCACCTACTTTCATGAATTTGCTAGGTATGATATACCCAAGAGCTCCATCATCTTTTAAGAGTTGAAGCCCACGTTCTATAAACAGGAAGTACTTGTCATACTGTTTATAGGCCGAATTGTATTTTGACGGATATAATGGATGCTCTAATGGAGTAAGATTCTTCATATCCTCCGATGACATATATGGAGGATTCCCAATAACGACATCAAATTTCAATTCTCCGAAATCGTACGTGTTAATAGACTCTCTGAGGTTTGTGTTTTTTACATCATCAGGCCCCAAAAGGCTGTTCCCGAAAAATATATTTTGAGATAAACTTGGCAATATCGGCTTATGACCGGATAAAGAGTTTACATTCTCATCCTCCAGCACCTTAAGCAATAGCCCAAACTTAGTCGCTTCTGTCGCATTGTAATCTTTATCTACTCCAAAAATACAGTTAGTAAGTATTTTAACCTTCATAGAGTAGGGCAAACGAAAACCGTCTATACCAGTGCGGCAGAGTTCTTCCGGATTATTATGAATATAGTAATCCAATGTAACGTCACACAATAATTGGAATAGTTCCAGTAAAAATGCACCAGAACCGCATGCGATATCAGCAAATTTCATCTCGCATAGTTGGCCCAGATTTTTACCTACAGCTCTAGGGAGTACGGCACGCCTAAGTATCTCTTGGATTATATATGTCGGTGTGGTAACAACGTCTCTATCGACATTTTCCGGCTTATCAACTAGCGCCAACGAACCATCGACATCTGCAATCCGTTTAGAGAGGAATATTTCATAAATCCGACCAAGAATATCTGATGACAAAACGGCAAAAGAATATGGAGTTTCAGGATAATACAACTGCCTTACAATATCCCAGAAAGTCGAAGATATATTGCCGATTAATTGTGGTGCCAGAAACTCATCAAAGAGACCGGAATTATACTTTAGGTCGGCCTTATGGAATAAAGATACTAATTCAGTAGCATCTCCTTTTTCTGCAATATACAGTAATTCTTGATAAGTCTCAATGTTGCGATCCTCACATACACGTAGAAATAGGAGTTTATTAATATAGCTTTGCACGATGTCCGATAATTGGTCGAGCGGCATCTCTGGACTCTCTCGATGTATTTCATTCGCTAACGCAAGTCTCCAATTATTTATCTGCTCAAGAAATAACTTATCTATTGGCTTGTAATCGATATTGCGTTCAATATGCGCCCAGTTCTTATCAAAATCACCATTATATACACTGTCCTGACTCAGCAAGGAAGAAATCTCATCAAATTTTTCCGCATATTCAGTATAATGATAGCTCTTGATGAGACACTTTTTTCTACTATCGTCACCATTTACAGGTATGGTTGTATCGTAGATGTACAAATACTCAAAATTAGAAAGCACAGAAATATTAAGTCCTGCAGTATAACCATATCTGCGCACTTGTCTGGCTGGACCATCTTCCACCTCAATTTTGACATGCGGTTTCTTGGCTTCCAAAAAGAATTTTCTTTCTGAAAACAGTCTAAAAGTGTAATCTGGTTTCTTAGTATTAGTATGGGCATTAGCTTTTAAGGGTTCTTCCAAAAGAACCTCCCTCTCATTAGTGCTCTTACCCTGAACGTTTTTAATATCCCAACCCAACAATTCAAACAGAGGGTCGAGGAAATCGCTCCGTAATAAGGTTTCGTTATATCGTTCTGATTTGTAATAGTCAAAATCTTGTCGAAATCTTGATACCAGATCAGCAACTTTTATTTTCTTTTCCATATTCAGCTATACTTTCTGAAACAATAGATAAAACATCATTTGCTGATGACTCACCAGCAATTACATCGTACACTTTGTCAGCTAACCATAATTGTCGTAACTCGTTTTCATCTATATCATAGTATTTAGCCAATATGGGTATATGTTCTTCTTTTGCAAATCTTTCTCCTCGCTCAATGCGGCTATACATAGGTGTATCTATGTCGAGCAGTGCCGCTATCTGTCTTTGTAGATAGTGATTCTCTTCTCTCAACGACTTTAATTTCTGTGCGAAATACATTGTTGTCAAATTTTGATTTGTCAATTTATGACAAAATTAATGATTATTTTTGATGCAACCAAATTTCCTCAACATTTTCTGTCAAGTAGAAGCTGATGGAAGGTATAAGAAAGTGCCATCGGCAACTGCGTTGGCTGTCGATGGCATTGAATGGGGATTGTTGTCACATGTGGAAGCCGCCGTTGAGGTGCTTGCCTCGGAGTTTGGCTCGCCATGCATCAAGGGCTTGCTTAGGCGTAAGCTCCGGATGTCTCGCCTTGAACTCAGAGAATGTCTCAGTATCGCCTCCGGATACTGAACAGCATCCACCTTCGGGAGCGGACGGTTGCTGAGTATGGCTAAGAGATGGGGCAAAGGAAGAAGTTGAAGTCTGCTTAGGCTCGTCTGGATTTGATGAAAATACTTTGGGTACTTTGACTTCCGGTACGAATTTCAAATAGACGGTAGAGTATTCTCCCTTACATCCATCGACGCGGATTGCTTTGCCTGTAACGTAGTCATTAATCTGCTGTCTAGAAAATTTCACTCCTCGGAAATTGGTTATCGGGACAATGGAGCCGTCGGCATACATCCATTTTGAGTCGGGATGCAATGGGCGATTCTCTGAAAGATGCTTTCGAATATTACTGTAACTGAAACGCCGGTCAATCTTCGATGCAGAAAACCGTTTCCCTTTTCGGGTGTACCACAGGCCTTGCACCTCATTGGTGCCACGCCTGTATTTGTACTCTATACCGACACCTGACGCTTTGAGTTTAGCCTTGAATTTGTCAAAATCGCAGATGCTACGATCTTTCCATGCGTCATTTACTGCATTGAAAATCTCATATCTGATTTTCTCGACACCACGAAGTTGGTCCACATTCGTATGCTGCTTACCGTCGGAAATATGCAGTCCATACTCCTCAGTCAAGGAACGACAAGCGTCTTTATTGCGACTATAGTCATTACTGTCGGAGATAGTCTCCCCGAAATTATTAATTCGGCTATACACCAAGTGGCAGTGCGGATAATCCTTGTCGAAATGCCTGACCAATATATAAGGAGTGTCTTTTATGTCCATTCTCTCCATATATTTTCCAGCGATTTCAACCATCATTTCCTCTGTCACCTTGTCCTTATCCAAGGCGTGAAAGTTGAGAGAAATGTGTCCGACCGGGTCTTTGACATTCGGGTTCATAGATATGTTATCCTGTAAAGAGGCGGTGATTTCCGCTCGCCCACCTGACAGAAATACATCTTTAGAGTCGATGATTTTCCATTCATCACAGGGCGAACCATCCGGTTTGTCCTTCTTCTTTCGGGTGACATAATCAATGCAACCTCCGGCACTTCCGCCGTTGCTTATCTTGCCCATCATATGCTGTCGGGAGTATTACGATAGGTTTTGATAAGCGACAAAATAAAGTCCCGGCATTCGTATATGTCCCGGAAAAGTTGGACAAGGTTCTCATTTGTTGAACCTCTGTTTAGAATAGATGAACAGAATTTGGCGATGCGATTGAGATTCTCGGCTATGCCCTGAAGATCTCTTATCGCCTTTACGTCTTTGGGTTTTAGACGCTCCGTCACCGTACAATGGATTGATGCCTGACGGATATATTCCGAACGGTTCAATCCAGCAACAATTGCCTTGTTCATCATTATCTCATATTTGTCGAGGTCGTATTTCACCGGAACAACGATTGACTTTCGTTCCTCGGCGGGTAGTTTGGGTCGACCTTTGGAAGGTCGGGAATTGTATCTTCTCATAATAGCAGTGTGTTTAGAAGTCTGTGACCATCGGGAGCGGTTGGGCGAGTCGTTTTCGGATTACATGTAATACGAAAACATAAACTCGCTCCAACCCCAACCGAACACTGACGATAGTTTCGAGCTGCGCGAAACTAAGCCCGCTTTTAATGGTCGTGATTAATCATGTTTAGACAGTTGCAATCAAGCAATCAGAGTTTGCGCCAGATTTCGTGGTCGGCGGCGTAGTCGTCCATGTGGCGAAGAAGCACCGAGTCGATGAAGCCGGAGATGGTGGTGTCGATGCCTCCGAGTCGACGAACCATCAACGCGATGCGGTTGTATAGTTCCTTGCTGATGCTTGTCTGCTTGCGCTGTTCAAGTATCTTCGGAGCGAGGTAAGCTGACTTGTATTCCTCGTACTCCAATTTGCGCTGTCTGATGCCGATGCGCTGTTGTTTCGGCTCGATTGCCGACAGTGGTGCAACTGTTGTGTCGTCCTCGGTGGTTTCGGTGTCCGCATTGTTGACAGCGGTGTCACTGATGACTTCGACACTGTTATTGAAGATGTTTTCAGTCATTTCGGACGACTGAGTTTCTGTAAAATTCTTTTTATTACTCATAATTGTAAATTTTGATTGTTTGTAAAACTTGTTGTCAGATACTCATTCAGGTCATTGAAACCTGAGTAGAGTGTGGAGCGGTCAATCACTTTTGTACCGAATCGTTTTGTCAACTGACCCAATGCTATTTTACCTGCAACATCGTTGTCAAGATAGCAATGGATAGCTTTGTAATCACGCAGATGGGGGATTGCCTTGTTGACATTACTGACCGAATTGAGAATGATTGCATCCGTTCCGATGATTCCGAGTTTCAGTGCCGACAGATAGTCAATAAATCCTTCAAACACTGCACATTCCGCTGACGGGCCATCGCGTATGCGCCGTATGGAGATGTCTTTCGGCGATATGCAACCTTTGAAATATCGGTTGCGTACCTCATAGCCATCTGACTCGTTGGCAAAGGCAACAGAATAATATTGTTTGCCTCGACAACAGTAATGAATCTGTTGGCAATGAGCCTTTGAAATCTTCGTTGGAATGCCACGCTCTTGTAGGTAAGCGACAAGTGCGTGACTCTCCAACGGCACAACTCGAATGTCCTCAAAACTCGGGGCAGAGTGTCGTGGAGCAAAAGGGGGAGCGACTGTCTGCATCGATGGCATAGGGCAACTGTCGGCGATGCAATGAATGAGATAGCGCATATCGGTTGACTGATATATCTCGGCTGCAAGGTCTACGATATTGCCTCCTTTACCGATACCGAAGTCATACCAGCAGTTGAGCGTAGTCTCCACCTTGAACGATGGCGTATGCTCCTGTCTTAGCGGTGACTTATACCAGAGTTTGTCCCCACTCCGTCTGACCGGCTCATGCCCGAGTCGGGACATGAAAGTGGCTAAAGGGATAGTTTTTATCTCTTTAAACATGGTGGTAAAAATGTTAGGGGTAGCAGTTCAGGTTCAGCGCACATATATACACACCGTACCGAACTAAACTCGATTAGTAGTAGAAGTCGCGGTTGAACTGATAGGCTCCGTTCTCTTTGACGATCATCCGCTTGTTCATCAGGAAGGTCTTCAGTTTGGTGACCTTGCCGTCGCCATACGGATAGCCGCAAGATGCGTATGCCGCCTTGATTTTATCCTCGCAGTTCTGACACCCTTTGATGGCTCCGTCGGCGAAGGCGAGTTCAAGAGCCTCACGGTGCTGGTCGGGCGACAGCTCGTTGTAGGAGAACACCTGCTGCTTGGAGGCTTTTCCGAAGGTGTGGTTCTCGACAATCTCCGGCAGACCGTAGTCGTTGACCCTGAAAGCGAATGGCGCGAAGTCCATTGACCGGATACATGATGCCGACACCTCGGTCACTTCATCATCTGTCGTGCTTTTGGAAACCTGCAATACGGTCTCGGCCTTGTTGTTCAGCTCCGTGCCTACATGACCGCGCACGTTGTCATCGCTCTTGTTGAGATGCAGGACGGTGTGGATGTGTATCTGATACTTGTCCGTCCACTCCATCAGCTTATTGATGAGCCTTGACGATTCGGTGGCGTTGTTGATGTCAAACATCAGGTCGCGTACACCGTCTATGATTACCAGTCCGACATTCGGTGTTGTGGCAATCGCCCGGTCGATAATCTCCAGTCTTATGTCAGGCACCTGTGCCCTAAGCTGGGCAAAAATAAGATTGTCGGGATGACGGTCGAGCGGCAGACCGGCAAGTTGCAATGCCCGGCGAATCACCTTCTGACAATGATAGGGACTCTGCTCGGTGTCGAAGTAGAGGACAGTCCGCTTGTTGTCGGGAAATTCGGCTACATATCGCAACACCTCCCCGTTTATCAGCGCAGCCGCTACGATGGCACTGACATTGAAAGTCTTCTTGCTCTTCGCTTTCCCAGTCGATGCCGAGAAGTTTCCGAGGGTGCCGATAACGGAGCCGTTGCAAAAGAGAACCTCCGGTGCCACGGCAATCTCGTCCGTCACTCTGATTTGCGAAGTATGCCACAGTACATCCAATTCGTTGGCATCCATCATCGTTTGCCGCGCTCAATGATGAGACATTCCACATCCGCCTGGCGGTAATAGACCTTGCGGCCTATCTTCACAGGCACGATGTATTTCTTTCTCTCCCAGTTCCACAGGGTGGTGGGACAGATGTTGAATTTTTCCAGCACTTCCGCTTTGGGCAGAAGTTTTTCCTGCGACTGTTTCACCATCGGCGAGAGCAGTGCCTCCTTCGCCTCGCTGATAAAATGGTCGGCAAACTCCACAAGGTCTTCGATTTTTATGTTGAGGGTAAGACCGGTAACCCCACTCTTGACGAGTTCAATAATGTTATTCATACAAGTTTTGTTCCGCCGGATGATGGAAGGCATGGAGCGATGGCGGATTTAGGTCATCCCATACCTTTCGTCACGATTGACGTGGATTCGTGGTCTTTCCAATTTGAAAACAGGCATGGCGATAGCGTTCTCGACTCACTTGGGTCAAGGCAAATGACATGACAATATCAAATATGGAAGTGGGAAGTGGCCATTAAAACGATATACATTCCGTGGGCTCTCTGGCTCTCCCAAAGCCTCAAGCATTACTGGGAACAAAATTTACGGCTTCTTCTTTGCCAAAGGAAGAAGGCTGGCGCTTAACCCTGCGCGGGTCATGAAAAGTCGGTCATCTGCCTTCGGTCTCCGGATACCGTCATCATTCTGACCATTGGTTGGTCGCAGAGGTGCCGGATTGTGAATACGTTTCTCCCTGCACTTACTCGACAAATGTACCGCCATGTGAGATTGTTTCGCCTCTTGATACCGGTTTCCCGATATTTCCGAGATTTTGCTCAACATTGCCCAACTTTTTTATTTCTGGCGATTTTCAATGAGAATGATCTCATCAGCGGATTGTCTGCCAGTCTATCATTATAACTACCAAATTTGCATTTTGTTCACGCAAATAATTGATATATTGGTAGTTGTCTGCTGTTGTCCGGCTTTTGTCCGCTGTTGGGTCAGGCCTTGCGACAAGATTAGACCAGATTATCAGATACGATAGAATCTCAAAACGAGCAAATGTTAAAATTCAAATGTCCGATAATTTTTTTCGTTGAGACACCCTTTTTGACCATGATAACGGGTACAACTCCGTTATCAGCATCCCACCTCTGAATCCCAACGATAGCGTCTTTGGCAACACCACCATCATCAGACTGCACCAAAACAGTATTCAGAGGCAGTCAGTATCAGGTGTCACGCATCTGGTTGACCTGCGTCTGATATTGCAACATTGGCAATTTACAGATAGTTTTCAGCAAATCAGACACATCCCCAACATGCCCCAATCTTTCCCCAAGATGCCCCAACAAATTTTTCATGTCTGAACCATCGGGTGTAATCGGGTGTTGGTTGATTCATCCTGAATTCGAACTCTCAGTCGGAATAATCAGCTTTGGCGAGACCACCGTCTCAGCGACCATCCATCAGTCCAACACCAGTTCCGGCAGATTTGCTCACGCAATTTCGCCGAGTAATCAACATGAAACAACTTTAATACAAACTTGAACAACAAAAGCCCCGACCGCCACGTCACATCGACGCAGCAGCCGGGGCATGTGTGTGAATTTGTTAATGAACAATCAAATGCGATATTTTAGCTGCTGTTTATTCACCACTGGGAATAGAATATCTTCAAATTCACGAGGCTTTTGCAGATTCAATATTTCTTAAACGAATAATTTAATTATACCAAGGCATTCATCCGTTGCAAGAGTCAACAACCGTTTGCTTTTTATATCATCACCCCCTTTTAAGAGAGATTCAAATTTCCGGAATTCTATGAGATAGTCATTTAGCGGTTTTATTGTACTATTTGCGAATCTATCTATGATGTACTTTGTTTCATCTGTTTCGCGATATCTCAAGATGGAGGCTATAACTGGTTTTGACTTTTCAACATTTTGAAAAGCGTTTACAACTTTTGCCGAAGGGAAGCGCTCTACGACTTCTTTGGCTTTTGAGAATATTGAGCGTGCCAAAGACTCAACACTAAAGCCGCTTGCGCTCCCTTTCCCTGAACTTGCGACTATTCTATCAGTGATATCACCATCTCCATCTTGCATTCTAAACGAAGCTGACGAACCTCCCCAATCATAGGTAATTTGTGCTTCAAGCAATGTCCAAGTTCCAATAGGTAATCCCTCGACTAAGTCTTTATTGAGAATAGAAACCCTAAATTTTCCATTCCCATTCCATTGACTTGCAAGAGCAACATTGCAGATATAGTCGTAATTTGATTGATCCTGGGATATGGGAAGTTTAGTAATCAGTTGAGAACAACCATTGATTTTTATTCCAAAGATATATTGTTCATCAATAAGTGCCATTACTGTACTAATAAAAGTTAAAGAATTTAATTTCGGTTTGTTTAAGTTGCGCTGACCTGATTTATTTCGGTTGAAATCGGGGCTTGCGCGGAGTTTGGTTGACACCGCGTTGACACGGAGTGAAACTAAAAATCGCAAGTGATTGAGATTTAATCACTTGCGATTTTATTGGGTGCCCAGAACAGAAGCAACCAAATGAAAGACTATGCAAGGATATGGAAGTG
>ERZ778516.2627-NODE-2627-length-11746-cov-7.690702_pt1 | contig 11746 bp, 8 predicted proteins | sample MGYA00510342_ERZ778516 | MGnify/ENA primary metagenome ERZ778516 (study PRJEB29527, sample SAMN07138961) | mouse gut metagenome | material: feces | host: mouse | place: China:Nanjing | collected 2016-01-25 ...
GTTCCCCGAAGTGGAAAAGGTTCTTCTGACGCGCGCAATGGGGGATTATGTGGAAATAAAAGGCTGCAATCAGAGTGCGGCTGTCTTTTCTTACGCCGATTTTTCCCTCACGGATAATATCCGCCTGAAAGCGGGACGTTTCCCCGAGTATGACAACGAAATCATGATTTCGGCAAGGAGAGAGAAGACAGAAAACCGGCACGTAGGCGACAGTATCATCATCAAGGGCGATGTCTGTGAAAAAAGCTATATCATAACAGGCATTGTAACCGCCATGAACAACAACGGCATCAGCGTCTACATGACCGAGGACGGTTTCCGGCGCATTCGCCCAAACGACCGCCCAAACGCGGTGGAGATCACGCTCAAAAACGAGGATGAGCGTCCTGCCTTTACGGATAAGCTCACCGCTCTGTATGGTGCGAGCGCAAAGGACACGGCGTATGAACAGACTGTACAGGGAAGTCTTGAGGAACGTATCAGGGCGAAAGCGGACGAGAAAATGGCTGTGCTCATCTCTCAATACGGTGTTACCGACGTTGACTATGCGATCAGAATAGGCGACACTGTTATCAGCGGAAACAGCAGCCGTTTCGTGATAAAGGAGATATCCTCCATGAAGGATTTTTTGAAATCCCAGATGGAATCCATAGCCGCGGTTACAAAGACATTCTCGTTTTGCGCCGTGATATTCATTGCCGTTGTGGTGGCTGTGATATTGGGCATCATAGCCGTATCCGCCGTAAAAAGACAGCGCAGAGAATTTGGTATCATGAAAAGTATGGGCTATACATCAAGGGAGCTTATGCTACAGCTTACCCTGCGTATTCTCCCAGTAACGATTATTTCCTCCTGCATCGCTGCGGTGTTGGCGGTATGGGTACAGCGTGCATTTTGGATGGCAGCGTTTGGCGTACAGATTCCCGAAAGCCTGCCGCTGATGATTGGCACGACGACAGCGCTTGTATTATACTGCCTGATTATCACCTACATCAGCGCAGGCAGTATCAGAAAAATATCCGTGACTGAACTTATGACAGAATGAAAGTGAGGTTAAATCATGATGAAGAGAAAGATCATTGCGGCAGTATCCGCCTTGTGTATGGCAGGAACTGTATACGCATCTGCTGGAAATGCGGTGAATGCTGAATCCGCACAATTGGAACTTACAGACAAAACAACTGCTTCGCAGGAAAGGATCTATTGTATTGCGTCTGTAAGCAAAATGTATTCTTCCTTGGCGGTCATGCAGCTTGTTGACGAGGGAAAGGTCGAACTTGACGCTCCGGTCACAAAGTATCTCCCCGATTTCAAGATGGATGACGAGCGGTACAAGGACATCACCGTGCGTATGCTTATGAACCACACATCGGGCATCCCTTTGGGTCTGACGATAAACCATTATCTTTATGAAGATGTTGACAGTTTCGTTCATGACAATACACTTGATATCGTGTCAGGGTTACGTTTCAAAGCCGCCCCCGGGGAATATGCCTGCTATAATAATATGGGATTTAGTCTTATGGAGCATATCGTAGAAAACGTCAGCGGTATGAGCTTTACGGATTATGTAAGAAATAACATAACCTCAAAGATCGGCGCAGATGATACCGGAACGGCATGGAGCTTGTATGCGGGCGATTTGGGCGATACACGGGTATCTCTCTATCGCGGCTTTCTGCCAATCGAATACCCTTATGAAATGGCGGCAGGTACGGGCGGCATCTATGCCACCGCTTCTGACGTGGCAAATTTCGGCAGTGCTTTCTTTACAGGAAATGATATTCTACTTTCGGATGATGCCAAAACACAGATGTCCACCCGATGGAATGATGATACAAAATACGAGAGTTACGGTCTGGGCTGGGACTTTGTGGAACAAGTCAAGTACGAAAAAGAAAACATAAAGGTCATGGGCAAGGGCGGAGACGTGCCGTACATGAACTCGAGCCTCCTTGTCGCTCCCGATGAACAGATCAGCATAGCGGTACTGACCGCCGGAAATGGCAGCAGCCAATATGCAGGACTTATGGCGTCTGCTCTGATGGACGTGGCGCTTGCAGAACAAGGAAAGGCGGTAAGTGATCTGACTCCTCCAGAGCCGGAAATAACGGACATTATCCCCGATCATTATCAAAAATATGAGGGCCTGTACTGCAGCGGCACATTCGGAATCGCCGAAATATGCAGGATTACATTTGACGATACCACGATGTACAAGGAGGAATTGGGCACTGACAACACATTGCCCGAAAGATTTAAGATTACCGAAAGCGGAAGTTTTGTCAGGGTAAATGACAGTGGCAGGATGACTGCAGACAGGGAGATCGTTTATTTCGAGGAAAAGGATGGCAAAATATTCATCAGAACGGAGTTGTTCGCCGTATACCCAGGACTTGGAAATAAGTCAGACAGTATGTACACAGGGGAAAAAATGGAAGAAAATCCCGTCTCCCCCAGTGTGCAGCAAAGCTGGGACGAGCTTTCACAGACAGTATTCGTCACATATAACGAAAAATGGACCTCCCAGAACTATGAAACGCCATTTTACTGGATTGTGACAGATCAGGCATTCCCCGGTTATATTCTGGCAAAAAACAGCAGGGGCGTCACAAAAGCGGAAAAAATAACCGATGAACATCATGCCCTTTTCTTTACTTCCATACCGAGCACTGCAAACAGAGATTTGTTTGACATAGAGCTCACCGAGCAAACCTATGCGGACGGAATATCGGCAGTTTCCTTTGAACTGAGCGATGGGACGCGCTGTCGCAGCGTGGACAGCCTCCCAGTGTTTACCGCTGATATTTCCGAAATTCCCCTTCACAGCAGTGAAGCCGCATGGTATCGTATCGGGGAAGATATGAGCGGAAAGAGTATCGCTGTCGAACGTCCTGACAACTCTGCTGTATACGTCTACAACAAGTTCCGAGAGCTGCTGTACAGCACCCACATCAAGGACGCAATGAATACCATCGACCTTCCTCCGGACGGCTATATCGCTTTTGTAGGTGAAACGGGCGATAGTGTAAAAATATTTAAGTAACAGTGTTTATAATATCCTATTACGGATAACAGGATCCGTGCGGACAGACTGTTTGTGTTCACTCGGAATGGAGAAAATGCGAAGCTTTATGTCAGCGGCAGAGATGTACCGTCGCTGGATTTGAATTAAAAAAAGAGAAGTCAAAGTGGATACTGCTTGATGACGCGCCCAAGAGTGAGCTGGATAGGGCTGTCGCGATAAATTTTGATGATACAAGATATTGTATAAAACACAGCATAGTGTTATGCTATCTTGTATACGTTTCCTTTAATGCGACAGCCCTTTGAAGGTGTCCCTAATCGCAGCAGGTTATTTGATGGGCTGTTTGCTGAAGAACAGGAAGTCTTTTTAAATTAATATTCGTCCCATTCGACACGACGGAATATATCCGAAATGAAGGCTTTATCTTCACACGCATTTTTGAAAAGATGAATAAAGTCTGCTAATGCTTCTTTATCTTCTGAATAGGCACAGAACATACCAGCTTCAGGGTCAAAATCAATTTTTTCTTGTAACTCTGGATACTTTTCGTTCAAAAACTTATGAGCCAAACTAGCCCAATCATAACCATTACCTATGAAACCATCGTCTGCGCGCGTATCAAAAATTTCTTGTAGATACCCGCCTTCCCTTACCGTTAAACAGACACCTGCGCCTGTGTCTGGGCTATAGTCCACCCAAGTGAAAGGTTCGATTTCTTTTTTAAACTGTTCTGTAATTTCCATTTTTGTTCTCCTTTTTTTATTAGATGGGGATGTCGCATTAAACTCCGATTATATTAGATATCGTATTACTCCGGCTATTTTGTTAGAGGCAGCTTCTCGTATTCGTTTTCTTCCGGCTCTGATTTGCGTATAAGGAACAGGAAATCTGCAATGCAGAGGATAAAGCCAACAGCGAAAACCAAGACTCCCCCACCCAATACCCGTAAGAATTTTTTATCATCGTCCGGATATACGTTTCCGATGCCGGACAGCAGGAAAAAGAACCCAAGCCAGCCTACGCTTCCTATTACGCACAGCCGACCAAACCCGTGAAGAACCAGTGCCAGCCAGCCCGGATTTCCGGAATCGTGGTATCTGCGCATGGCGGCAAAAAGCACCGCAAAATACGTTGCTATATACCAAAGCAGGCAGACAAGGGGAAAGGGTGTGTCAAGAATCTCGTGATGAGAGGAATCCGCAATAATCGCAAATACTCGGCCCAGCACGCTATTGATAAACCAAACAAAAAGCCAGAGTGTCCAATACCCAGAACGTGAAAGCCGTCCACGCCAACCAAATAAATTCCGCAAAAAATCCTTTATTGTAAATGCAGCGCGTTCCATTTTCCCACCCTCCTTAGGAACTGTTAACAAATACCGCATGACAATTACTTGTCTAAATGTCCATCTGCGGCATCAGAAAATCTTGACATAAGGCATTGCTCTTTATGCCTTTGCCTCCTATGCCTGCGATTTTCTTCTAATTACAAAGTAATTTGCATAGGAACATTTATACGGCGTACTTGTCACAAGTAATTTCTGAACAGTTCCTTAGTTGATTTTAAACTTTCTATGAATTTTTCTGTTTTTCCATTCTTTAAATTCCGTAAGCTGTTTTAGCAAACAATCTGAAAAAGTCCCTTTGATTGGCGCAATTGCTTCTGTAATTCAAACACTATTTTCTTGTCCTTATCAAAACAAAATCGTTTATTATCATTTCTTGTGATAGACAAGAATGGAATAAAATCGGTAAAGCCTTCCCTGTGTACTTCTTTCGTTTTTTGTCATAACGATATTTTAATTTTTGATTTGACAATGACTTTATTATACCACAATCATTTCCCAGAGGGAATAGACTTTACAAAAAAAATTGTTGGCAATCCCCAATTTTTCGTTGTCGTTTGGTAAAACAATAAGTTTATTCCTAAAATAGTTTACTTTTATTATGGTGCCTCTTTCATAGCTTGTACTTTATCGTTTAATATTATATAATCTATAAGAAACGATTGCAATTCCGATGCGTGATGTAGTCTAAAAGTAAATAAAATCAATGCTAATAGCTTATGAAATAGGTGGGTATTATGAAAGGAAAAGGATTAGGAAGACGTATATAGCATCAGTTTTTTTGCCGCTTAGTATAACTAATTATTGCGTAATTGCTTTTGCAATTTTCTATCAAAGAAAAAGAAAAGCGATATGAAAAGTTTTTTTGAACAGTTCCTTAGTATATAGGTTTAAAATTTGACATAATCGGAAGGAAATTATTATGTATATTTGGTTTGTGACGGAATGGAAAAGGGCAGTAGCGCAGCTTCCTGTTCTTTTAAAGAGGCTTGTAATATTTGTTATTGCATGTGTAGTACTAATGGGGCTTACTGTGTTTGGTACAAGGCAGATTTGGAGCGGCAATAATACCCAGAAAACAACAGTGCGCATTGGATATGTGGCGCCAGAGGATATGCTGACAAAACTTGCGGTATCCTATGTAGAACAATTGGAGTCAGTGAAAAGTTGGTGCAGTCTTGAAAAGACGACAGTAGATAAGGGCATGGCGTTATTGGAGAATGGTGCGCTTACCGCTCTTTTGATACTGCCAGATGATTTGGTCAATGAAATATTAACGGGAAGCAATGCGCCTGTAACCGTGTATTTGCCGGAATCCGTGGACGCAAGCGTTACAAACAGTAAGGTATTTGAGGAACTTGCAAACGCTGGCGTTGGTATGCTGCAAACCGCGCAGGCTGAGATTTATGCAGCAGAAACGTTGGCAGGGGAAGCTGGTGTTAAGAATCTGCTTGAAGAGATGTATTATGATATCAACCGATTTAACCTAAGCATTGCATTAACACGCGAAAGTTTATGGGAAAATATCAGCTTGTCAGTGACGGGAAATCATACATATGCAGTATATTATGGAAGTGCTTTTTTCGCGATATATTTGCTTGTCGCAGCATTATTTATTGGAAACTTTTGCAAAAGGAATCATTTGCAGCAGTTCATGGCATGGCGGCGTTTGGGTGTTCCTTTTGCGTGGCAGTTGGCAAGCCAATGGTCGGCGTTGCTGCTGCTTATGGCGTTAGTAGGTGTTTTGCCATTTTGTCTGCTACTTTATCCGCCGTTTGCGGAGCTGCTGTCAGTGGTGTTTACGCCCCAAATGGCGGTGGCAGTATTTTTTGTATTGGCATTGTCAGCAATGTATGCTTTGATGGTGTATCAATATGTTGGGGAGCATCAAAGGGCTGTACTTGTGCTGGGGCTTTTGGCATTGGCGCAAGGATATGCGGCTGGTTGTATTATTCCAAGTGTACTGCTTCCGCAGGGAATTGCGGCGGTTGGTGCATTTGTGCCAGCGGCGTATCTTAAGGCAGCGTTTACAATGCTATTTACAGGAAGTACACAAAATTTTTCAGAGGTTATTTTAGGGCTTGCGGTGTGGAGTTGTGTATGCTTTGTGTTTGCATGGTTTGGAATGACTCTGCCAGAGAGAAAAATGCTGGGAGTAAAGGGGAAGGATAAAAACGTAAAATGGCGGCAGGAAAGCGTAGAAGGATTACATAGGAGAAATGTCAATAATAATATATTGAAAAATCAGGAAATGTTTCAGGATACAAATAGAGTGGATATAAAGAAAATAAATAAAGAAGAAATTGCGGAAGAAATAAAGGAGGGAGAAAAGAAAGCACAAAATTTACAAAATGCCCGGTATAAGAGCAGCAATACGCAAGTAGTAAAGAATATACAGGATGATGGCAAAACTTATAAAACAACAGAAGCGTCATTTTGGATGCCGATATGTTGGATCCTGTTCAAGAGGCTTTTTTATCAAAAAAGTTTATGGGTATGTCTATGTTTAGTTGTGATTTTATCGGCAGCAGCAGTGCATATGGAAAACAGCACGGAAACGTCAATTGTAGCAGCAGTATATGATGCGGATGGTTTTATGGAAAAAACCTTGACACAGTATCAAGGGCTTGTAAAGTTTGTATTGTGCAGCAGTGAGGAAGAAGTAAAACAAATGGTTCTGCGTGATAAAGCAGAATGTGGGTATATTCTTCCAGCGCAAATTTTGGAACAGATGGCGCAGCGGAAAGCGGACGACTCTATTATTGTATATGAGGATGGTGACGCAGTGGCGGCGCGCGTTGTGGATGAAGTGCTGTTTCAGAAATTATTTCATTGTGCTTCGTTACAGTGGTTCGAGGGCTATATTGCGGAAAAATCAGGCAGTGAAAATATGGAAAATTTGGAGATTTCCAGTGTGGTGGAGGAACAGATTGCCAAGGATAAAACGTTTGCGATTCAGATAGAGCGGCTTGGCGAGGAGCAGGTACCACCTGCATTTCCTGCGCGTCTGCTGGTGGTTAGCGGCGTGCTGTTATGTGCGCTGCAAGGGCTGGCGCAGGCGGGTGTGGATTGGCAAAAGAAACGTTTTTATAAATATAATCGAGCAGTAATTGTGCTGATCACGGTGGTGCAGCCGGTTGTGATGGGAATGCTGGCGGGGGGCACGGCGTTGGTGGTGACTGGGTGGATTGGAGGAAAATAATAGTGCTTTCCAAGAATCTTTTGAAAACATACAAAGCCTATTGACACAATAGGAATTAAATGATATATATGATATATAGGATAAAACAACGGTTGTTAAAACGGTTTTTTAGAATTTGTATAGGTAATGTATACTTCTTAACCGTTAAAATTTCCGAGTAACCTAATTATATAACATCAGCTGTATACGTTTAACCAGTGCAGTACGCTAAGTTCTGGCGTTATGTAGTATACTTGCTGTTTTCAATATGAAAGGAGGCGCTTAATGATAATTTCGACAAAAGGCCGCTATGCATTGCGGATTATGATAGATTTGGCAAATCATCAAAAAAAAACGGTGAGGTTAAAGGATATTGCCATGCGGCAGGAGATTTCTGAGAAATATATGGAGCAGATTATTGCTGTTTTAAATAAAGCAGGTTATGTGCGAAGCACGCGCGGCGCTCAAGGCGGTTATCAATTGGTGAAACCTCCCAAGGAATATACGGTCGGCATGATTCTGCGGTTAACAGAAGGTTCACTTGCACCGGTGGAATGTTTATCCGAGAACGCTCTTCCATGTGAACGCAGCGGAAAATGTGCAACCATTGAGGTTTACCGGCGGGTTTATGATGCAGTAAACAATGTGGTGGATAACACTACTTTGCAGGATTTGCTGGAAATCGAGCAGGAGAAAGTGGCAGACAATTATGTAATATAAGGCTTTTATAGATACATTATTTATAGAAACAATAATGGAGGAAAACGATGATTTATTTAGATAATGCGGCGACTACGAAAGTGTCAGAGGAGGTATTTGCGGCAATAAAACCATTTTTTTGCGAACAGTATGCCAATCCCTCGGCAATATATCGTTTTGCGGGAAAAAGTATGAAAGCGGTCGATGAGGCGCGTCACCAGACGGCGGATTTAATTGGCGCAGATGCAAAGGAAATTTATTTTACAGCAGGAGGCAGCGAGGCAGATAACTGGGCAATCAAAGCGGTTGCAGAAGCGTATCAAAACAAGGGGAAGCACATCATTACCTCTGTGATAGAACATCATGCGGTGCTGCACACCTGCCAGTATTTGGAGAAACAGGGTTTTGAAGTTACATATATTCAGGTAGACGAGTATGGAAGGGTTAAGCTGGACGAGCTAGAGCAGGCAATCCGTCCAGATACGATTTTAATTAGTATTATGGCAGCGAATAACGAGATCGGAACGATTCAGCCGATTCAGGAGATTGGAGCGCTGGCAAGAAAACATGAGATTTTGTTTCACACGGATGCGGTGCAGGCATACGGACATATTCCAATGAATGTGGACGAGATGAATATTGATTTATTGAGTGCCAGCGGGCATAAATTGTATGCGCCGAAAGGAGCAGGCTTGCTATATATACGAAAAAATGTTCGTATTGGCGCATATCTGCACGGTGGTGCACAGGAACGCGGACGTAGGGCAGGTACGCATAATACGCCGGGAATTGTAGGCTTTGGTGCAGCCGCAAAGGCAGCAGCTGAAAAAATGGCAGAGAATGCAGAAAAGGAAATAGCATTAAGGGATTATTTAATTCAGCGGGTTTTAAAAGAGATTCCCTACAGTCGTTTAAACGGTGATGCGGTGAACAGACTTCCGGGGAATGCACATTTTTGTTTTCGTTTTATTGAAGGGGAATCGCTGTTGATTCTGCTTGATCAAAAGGGAATTTGTGCTTCGTCGGGCTCTGCCTGCACTTCGGGCTCGCTTGACCCATCGCACGTGCTGTTGGCAATCGGGCTTCCGCATGAAATTGCGCACGGTTCGCTGCGCTTGACATTATCAGCAGAAACTACAAAGGAAGAAATTGATTTTACAGTGGAGCAGTTAAAAGAGATTGTGAAAAAGCTGCGTGATATGTCGCCATTGTATGAAGATTTTGTAAAGCAGGAGCAAAAAGTGTTGTGAGTGATACGAACGACCGTTAAGATTTTCCAATTTCTGCACAGTCCATATTGCATAAGTGGGCAATACGTACTTTGCAGAAAGGAAAATCTAAACGCTCGTGTGTATCGTTAGCGTGAGGTAGATTCGTGCTATACTGCATAACGCCAGAATTTACCATACTGCACTGGTTAAACGTATATGGTTGGCGTTATGTAGTCAGGTTACTCGGAAAATTTAACTGTTAAGCAGTATAAATTATAGTAGTTGGAAAGGGTAAGAAAATGTATAGCGAAAAAGTTATGGAGCATTTTAATAATCCGCGCAATGTCGGGGAACTGGAGAACCCCAGCGGCGTGGGAACTGTGGGAAACGCCAAGTGCGGCGATATTATGCGGATATATTTGGATATTGATGATAATGGTATTATTCAGGAGGCGAAGTTTAAGACCTTTGGTTGCGGTGCAGCAGTTGCAACAAGCAGTATTGCGACAGAGCTTGTAAAAGGAAAAACGGTGCAGGAGACACTGCAAGTAACCAATAAAGCAGTGATGGAAGCATTAGACGGACTTCCGCCAGTGAAAGTGCACTGTTCTCTTTTGGCAGAGGAGGCAATTCATGCTGCACTGTGGGATTATGCACAGAAAAATGGGATTGTAATTGAGGGGCTTGAAAAACCTGTGGGTGATATCGAGGAGAAAGGAATTTAGTGTTTTTTATTCTAATTTGAGTCGCATAAGGCGGCATGGAGGGGAGTATGGATCGTGAGCAAGTTAAAAAAATAATGTTTTCTCTGGGCGCTGATTTATGCGGAATTGCAAGTATTGACCGTTTTGCAGATGCGCCGAAAGGATATCATCCATTGGATGTGCTTCCCACCTGTAAATCCGTAATTTCATTTGCCTGTCGTTTTCCGGCAGGGACTTTGGCTTGCAAAACGGCGGTGCCATATACAAGAGTAAGAAATTCCATAACAGCAAAAATGGACGCAATTGCGCTGGATTTTTGTATTGAAATGGACAGATATCATATTGTAGCTGTTCCAATACCTACAAATGAAAGTCAATGGGATAAGCATACTGAGCGGTGGCGTTCCATTATTTCACAGAAGCACGCAGCAAAGGCAGCAGGGCTTGGAACAATAGGCAGACATTCGCTTTTAATTACGCCGGAGTTTGGAAGTATGGTATGGCTGGGAGCCGTTCTAACAGAATTGGAACTAGAACCAGATTGTGTACAGGAAAATATTTGCAATCATTGCAATTTATGCGTGGAGGTTTGTCCCGTGAATGCGCTGCAGGAATCCCATTTACAGCAGCAGAAGTGCTGGGATTATGCTTTTGGGGATAACGAAGAAACAAAAAATTGGGAGATATCGTGCCATTTGTGCAGGGATATCTGCCCGTATAATTTGGGAATGGAACACGTAGAGGAAAAATAGGAAAAAGTTTGTTTTGGGAGAAATATGTAAAAATATAATGATATTTGGAATATCTTGACAATATAGAATTGTAGGGCTAAAATATATATAATAAAGCGCATATCTTAATAAAATGGGGTATGCGTTTTTGATATTATCACAGAGATTGATTACCTGTACAGAAAATATGAATGGAATTAGAATCAATCCAATAGAAATGTTATTGAAAAATGGGGAGAACTACTATCAAACGAAATGTGAGAGGAGGAGCGTGATTGAGTATTCTTGTAAGACTTGAAGAAACGAAATGTCCAAGCTGTGGTGCTATGCTGACATTGCCAGAAGGAAATACGAGGGTTGTTAAATGTGAGTATTGTGGTAGTGAGTTTGTTATCAATGTGGATCAGGAAAGGGAGAATGCTCCTAGGATTCCCAATTGGGAACCATTGCCAGAACGAGCTGCTCCACCAGTGCCTGATGCAAAAATAAGATATATTATAGCGATTATCATTGCTGTAATACTTATTTGCATTGTAGGATTGATAGACTATCGCAAGACACAAGAAAAGGAAAAAGATGCAGCAAAAAATACAGTGCAGTATACGGTTCCCGATATAACTGTAAATACGAATGCGGGCGAGAGTCAAACCGAGGAGGGTGAGATCTCTGGTATGCTGGGACAGATGGTGTGTATTGTATTTGACAAGGATGCAGAAAGCATAACAGAGCAAGATCTTGCTAAAATTCAGTGGATTTCCGATAAAAGTGATTTGGATTACAGTTATTTGGGAATTATAGTAAACGCATTTAGCTTTTGCGCTATCCAATACTTTTTATATTTATGCAA
>ERZ778516.2633-NODE-2633-length-11716-cov-6.159763_pt1 | contig 11716 bp, 8 predicted proteins | sample MGYA00510342_ERZ778516 | MGnify/ENA primary metagenome ERZ778516 (study PRJEB29527, sample SAMN07138961) | mouse gut metagenome | material: feces | host: mouse | place: China:Nanjing | collected 2016-01-25 ...
TGCCATGGGTACTCCATTAGAAGGCTCTCTTTATTGGGCGATGGGAGTAATTTCTGGTGAGGAGGATGAAGAACCGCCGTCTGACAATCAGGCAGATATTGAAAAGGAGACCCCGCGTCAGCCACAGACAGAGAACAACGGACAGGATTCAGAAGCAACCTCCACAGATACATCTCCTTCAGGAATAACAGGTGGAAATACAGGGGATATACAAAATACTGCCGAAGACGCTTCACCGTCAGGTCATCCGCCTGATAAAGGTATTTTACAGAAACTGGCGGACAAAGCGCAGAATTTGAAAGAGAAAGCGGTTCATTTTAAAAATATCATACGTACAGCCGTAAAGTCAAATGTGTTTAGCAGAGGGAGTGACAGCCTGTGTAATTTTGCCTTTGTCTGTATGGGGATTATGGCGATTTTTGGCATACTTTATCTTTTGGGAGAGGATAAAGAATATGGAGCGGTTTTACTGAGTATTAGCAGTGGCATATTTTTTATGATGATTCTGCTGGCATCAGGAAAGCTTGGACTTCCAAGCCTTCTGGAAACAGGTAGATGCAGTCTGTATACATCATATCTGCTGCCGGCGGCGCCAGTACTGGCATTAGATGCACTTCTTTGTACTTTGTTTGACCAGAAAAAGAAAGAGATAAAAAGAAATGCCATTTCTCTTTTGATTTCTGTATCATGGGTATTGATTCTGACAGCAGCCGGAAAAGTCCGTTTTCCATCAGATGTGCCAGCACTTGAAGCTCTGGAAAGCAACGATGCCATTATATGTCTGACCAATATTATAAAGGAAAATAAGGAAGGTACTTATACAATTTGTTCCGCAAATGATGAACTCAGAATGGTAGAGGATTATGGATATTTTTATGAAATCGTTAATTTTCTAAGGGAAATGGAGGGAGAAGACGCAGAGGAAATTTTGACGATTCCCACAGAATATGTCTACTTTTTTATTGAAAAGGTTCCGATTGACTACACTGTTTCTTATGCACGAAGCGGACAGACGATTTCACATGAGGGGGCATCGCATCGCCTTCCGTCTGGTGGAGGACTTTCACTGTATCAGGCAAAGAACAGATGGATTTTGATGTCGCGGATGTACTACTGGGCACAGGCATTTCAGAAGCTTTATGAAAATGAAATGAAAGTATACTATGAATCAGATGCCTTCATCTGCTATCAGGTAAAGCAAAATCCATACCGTTTGTTTGATTTTTCAATTGACTATGGATATAATATGATGTTTGCAGGAAATACAGAGTAATATAATTGCTCTATAAAAGTGATGTCATGGGAAATATAAAAAAATTTCCTGATAAAAGAACAAAGTGCCTGCAAGGGTTCAGGCAAAGCTGGAAAGGAATAAAAAATGATATCCCGTAGAAATTATATTGTCATTTCCATAATGTTTCTAATTCTGTTTTTTATGTTTCAGTTTTCTGTTGTGATGAAAGAACATTTAAATGACTATACGACAAATAAATATGAGGCTGCTATCAATACTGGACTTACAGAGGACAATGTATATACTCTGATAACGGCAGAAAATGCAGAGGAACTGCCTGCTGACAGAAATTATGCGGTTTATATCGGTGATGCCGATAAGGATGCCACCGGTCAGGTGGTGACATGGTGGTGTACATATGCAAAAAAAGCTCTGATAAATATTTCATCATTGGAGGAATATTCCATTCCTGATACACATTTGCCGGAAGCAGTGGTTGTCGAGGGCAGTACTTTGAATCTGGAAACAGATGGAGAAAAACTGCTTTCCATGGCCGAACAGGGAATAAATCTTATCTTTTCGGGTTTGCCTGATTCAGATGATATACTAAATCATCAGGAATTGTGGGAATTGTTTGGAATCCGTGAGATTAGAAGAAAAAGTATTCAGCTTATAGGGATGCATTTGTTTGAAGGCTTTCTTCTTGGAGGAGAGGCGATTTATCAGCCTGAAAACAAAGAGGAAGAAAGGAGGCAGGATTTGAATCTGGAGGTTCCATGGTTTGTAACCGGAGAAGGAACCAAAACTTATCTGATGGGATTTCTTGAGGATGACAGTGTAAAAGATGAAGAGCTTCCAGCGATTATCTGGAGAAACAGCGTAAAGCAGGGCAAGGTATTCTGCGTAAATGGTGACTATTTATGTAATATTTCCGGTATTGGTCTTTTGCAGGCAATGATGGCAGAGATATATTCCTATGAAATTTATCCGGTTATCAATGCGCAGAATCTTGTAGTTGCCAACTATCCGGGATTTGCCAATGAAAATCAGGAGGAGATGAGAAAGCGTTACAGTCAGTCGCAGACTTCGTTATTTCTGGAGGTTATATGGCCGGACCTTGTATCTGTGCTGCTGAGAACCAACAATCAGCTTACCTGTATGATTACTCCACAGTTTGAATATTATGATGAGAATGAACCGGATGTGGAAAAAATAAAGTATTTTTTAAGACTGCTTCAGGAAGAGTATGGAGAGGCCGGACTTTCCGCAGAGACAATGTCGAGAACCACGCTTGTCAATAAGCTGCAAAAGGATGACAAATTCTGGAATGAAGCGCTTCCGGGCTATTCATTTCTTTCACTTTATCTGACAGATGAAACAAAAATCAGGCAGACACTTGCTACGGAGCATTTGTCAAAACTTCGGACGATAGCGATGAACTATGAGAAGAATACGAAACCGACAGTTTCTTATACACATGGAGGAGTTACACTGCAGCGGGGAACCAGCAGCGGGTCTGAATATACCTATTCGGATGATATTTATACAAAGTGTATGGAAACTGCACTTGGTTATTCTAATATTGTCATGGATTTGACCAGTGTGTCATATCCAGAATCAGATGATGATTCATGGGAGAGAGTATCGAAAAATATATCTGCAAATGTCTGCACCTACTGGAAGCCGTTTGAAACTTTCGCCATGACCACGCTTTCCGAGAGCGACCAGAAAGTCAGAAGATTTCTGGCACTGGATTATTCAAGCACAAGGGAGGACAATCTGATTGATTTGAAAATTGCAAATTTTGAAAAGGAAGCATGGTTTCTGTTAAGAACTCATGATGAATCCATAAAGGAAATAAACGGAGCTTCTTATGAAAAAGTGGAAAAAAATGTTTATTTAATCAATGCATTTTCTTCTCATGTAGAAATAGAGATGAAGAAAAATGAATTATATTATTATGAGGAAAAAGGATGAGAATATGTATTGTTGCAGAGGGATGTTATCCCTATGTAGTCGGCGGTGTATCCAGTTGGATTAACAGCATGATAAAATCCTTTCCTGAAATGGAATTTGTGATATTGTCTATTGTGGCAAACCGGACTTTTCGTGCAAAGTTTAAATATGAACTTCCGGAAAATGTAACCGAGGTGCATGAATTATATCTGGAAGATTTTGACTGGGTAAAAAAGAAGCGGGGAAAACCGTTAAAACTGAATAAGGAAGAATACGATGCCCTGCGCAGTCTGCTGATGAATCAGAATGTAAAGTGGACAGAAATTTTTCATCTTTTTTCAAAGAAGAATCTCTGCCTGAATCAGCTTTTAATGGGAGAGGATTTTTTCATGGCGGTGCGTGACTGTTATCAGCTCAGATACTCGGAGGTAACATTTTCCGACTTTCTCTGGACTATGCGTTCTATCTATCTGCCCCTGTTTCTTACCCTGCAGATGGATGTGCCAAAGGCGGACCTTTATCACTGTGTGGCTACCGGCTATTCGGGAATTCTTGGAAGTATGGCGAAGGAACGTTATAACTGTGGTCTCTTGATATCCGAACATGGAATTTATACAAGAGAACGTGAGGAGGAAATTATTCGTGCAAAATGGGTAAAGGGAATTTACAAGTCTATTTGGATTGAACAGTTTAAAAAAATGTCCATGCTTGCCTATGACAGGGCAGATGCCGTCACCAGCCTTTATGCGCATGCCAGAGAGCTTCAGATTGAGCTTGGCTGTCCGGAGGCAAAAACAATTGTTACGCCGAATGGAATTGATGTATCAAGATTTGCCAATGTGGCGCAGGAAAACAATGAGCCTGACAAGATTCATATAGGAGCAGTCCTTCGGGTGACGCCGATTAAAGATGTAAAGACACTGATTCGGGCGTTTGCCTATGCAAAAAAAAGAGTTTCCAATCTGAAGTTGTGGATTATGGGACCAACAGATGAGGATGAGGATTATGCCGGGGAGTGCTTTGCGCTTGTGGATACCTTGAAAGTGCAGGATGTAGTTTTTACAGGAAGAGTCAATGTACCGGATTATTTAGGGCGTATGGATTTGACGATTTTAACCAGTATAAGCGAGGGGCAGCCATTGACCATTCTTGAGAGCTATGCGGCGCATAAGCCCGTGATTGCCACAGATGTAGGAAACTGTCGGGGACTGATTTATGGGGAAGATGACAGTTTTGGAGAAGCCGGAATTTTGACACATATTATGAATGCGGAGGAAATCGCCGGAGCCATGGTAGAGATGGCGAGACAGAAAACCAGACGGGAAGCTATGGGAGAAGCCGGCTATAAAAGACTTATGGCAAAGTACAAGATAGAGGATATGAAGGCAACCTATAAAAAAATTTATCGGGGATTTGAGGATTAGGGAATGGCAGAATAAAAGAAAGGAAAGAAAATTATGGCTGGAATAGGTGTCAAATTACAGACAATTTTTGAAAAAAAGACAATCGTGGCAAGTTTTGTGGGATTTATATACAGTACAATGATATCCATAGGGCCGATGATGGTGGTAATTTTGAATGTGGTTCTTATGAGCAGGGTTCTGGGGTATGATTCTGTGGGGTATGCCGACAGGTCCCTGTTTTCCGCCACTATTTTATATATATTTATATTTTCTCTTCTGACAGCAGCTCCGTTTAATGCAGTATTGTCAAGATATCTTTCAGATGTAATTTATGACGAAACTTATGATGATATTATGGCATGTTACAATGTAGGACTTCTTATGAATATTGTATTCAGCTGCTTGGTGGGTGTTCCCTTCTGTATCAGGGAATATATGGTTGGACAGATAAATCTTCTCTATGTATTTACAGGTTTCTGTGGATTTATAGCCTTGGTTATGGTATTTTATTCCATGCTCTATCTGTCTATCTGCAAGGATTATCAGAAAATTTCCCTGTATTTCTTGCTTGGTATGATTTTTGCATTTCTTATGGCATGGATACTGGTAAAGGTATGTCACAAAAGTGTTACTTACAGTATGCTTCTTTCTCTGAGCTGTGGTTTTTTCCTTACAGGAAGTCTTGAATATGCTACAATTCGGCGTTATTTCAGAAAAAACAGTAACCGGTATAAAAAGGTACTCCGTTATTTTGTAAAATTCTGGCAGCTTATTATTATTAATTTTTTGTATATTTTTGGACTTTATGTTCATAATTTCGTATTCTGGACTACGGATATCAATATGGTAGTTGCGGATTCCTTTGTGCTTGCTCCTTCTTATGATATGGCTACCTGCCTTGGAATGTTTACAAATCTCTCTGCTACAATCATTTTTATTGCGCGGGTAGAGATGCATTTTCATGAGCGTTATCGGGCATATTCGGAAGCGGTAATAGGCGGCAGATGGATAGATATCAATAATGCAAAAAACCGGATGCTCAGGCAGCTTTCTGTGGAGTTAATGAATCTTGTACGTATTCAGTTTATTATTGCGGTAGTTATCTATCTTTTGTTTATGGTATTTCTTCCGAGGTTTGGCATTTCCGGAATGGTGATGAGAATCTATCCATGTCTTGCCGCAGGTTATTTTATATTGTTTCTTATGTATGCGGAAATTATTTTTCTCTATTATTTTAATGATTTGAACGGCGCGCTGATGTCTTCCATAGGTTTTTGCCTTGTCACTTTTGTGGGAAGCATGGTGGTAAAAAATTTCAGTGATATCTGGTATGGTTTTGGCTTTGTACTTGGATGTTTTACAGGATTCAGCATTTCTTATTTCCGGCTGCGGTGGGTAGAGAAAAATCTTGATAAGCATATTTTCTGCAAAGGAATCCTGTTTCCAATCAAGGTGGGAAAAAAGCCTCCGGCAAAGGTTTATGACATTCGCGAGGAAGCAGAAAAGCAGAAGCACAGGCAGAGAGTGGAGGGCAAAGCATGACTACATTAATGATTGTAAAAATTGCATTAATTGTCACAGGAATCCTCTTTGTTGTACTGGATTTTCTGGCATATGCAAAACAGAGATTAACAGAAAATATCGGGCTTGGCTGGGGACTGTTTTCAATGCTTCTTATGATTACCGGAGTGGTACTGGACCCTGATGAAGCTGACGGTGATGTGATTTATCTTCTGATTTTTCTGCTTGGACTTTTTCTGCTGTTTGTAGTATTTGCAATATGCAAAAGTGTGTCGGTTCTTATTATGAAAAACAGAGAGCTTGCAATGCAGGTATCACTTCTGAATCAGGAGAATGAGAGAATTCTGCATGAACTTGGAATTTTAAAAGACAAAGACGATAAATCGCCGAGGGAGGCTGAAAATACATGAAGAAAAAATTACTGTTTGTAATCAATACCCTCAGTGCAGCAGGTGCCGAAATGGCTCTGCTTGAGCTTTTAAGAAGGCTGAGTCCGGATGAGTATGATATTTCTCTCTATGTACTTATGGGACAGGGAGAATTATCAGACAGACTTCCGAAACATGTGACACTTCTGAATAAGGATTACAGCAGTGTTTCCGTGCTGTCAGAAGAGGGAAGAAAACATATGTACAGGCATATTATAAAGGCTATGTTTTGTCGGGGAACTGTTTTTAGAAGGCTCCCATATATGGCCTCGGGACTTTTTGAAATGGTGAAAAAGCATAAAATATGGCCAGATAAGCTTTTATGGCGCATAATATCCGACGGAAGTCCCAGACTGAAGGAAAGGTATGATGTTGCAGTAGCCTATCTTGAAGGCGGTTCTACCTATTATGTGGCAGATTATGTAAATGCAAAGAAAAAAGCGGCATTTATACATATTGATTATACACAGGCAGGATATACAAGAAGGCTGGATAAAAACTGCTATGAAGAATTTGACGCAATTTTTCCAATTGCAGAAAGTGTCAGGGATAAATTTTTGGAGGTATATCCAGAATATAAAGAGAAGACTGCAGTATTTCACAATATGCTGAATTCGGAGGAGATTAAGAAAAAGTCCAGGCTTGCCGGCGGATTTACTGACGATTATCGCGGCATTCGTATTTTAAGTGTGGGAAGACTGACATGGCAGAAATCTTACGAGAGCGCGGTGGAGGCGATGCGGCTCTTAAAGACAGAAGGATATTCGGCACGCTGGTATGTACTAGGAGAGGGTTCTGAAAGGCAAATGCTGGAACAGCAGATTGCAAAGGCAGGACTTGAAGAAGATTTTATTCTGGCGGGAGCTGTGGAAAATCCATATCCATATTATTTACAGGCAGATATCTGCGTACAGGCAACCAGATTTGAAGGAAAAAGCATAGCTATTCAGGAAGCACAGATATTGGGCTGTGCAATTGTTGCATCAGATAACAATTCAAACAGAGAGCAGATTACAGACGGCAAAGACGGATTTTTGTGCAAATTGGAGCCGGAGGATATCAAAGAAAAAATAAAGCTGCTGATATTGGACAAGAAACAGAGAGAAGCTTTCCAGAAGGCAGCGTTATGTAAAAAAATATCCTATGAAGAGGATTTAATGCTGTTAAAGGGATTATTCGAAAATGAGTAAGTTTAAAGATATAAAAATATAGAAAGGATATGTGTTGCGGCATGGTACAGAAGATGGAGCTAGGAGGAAAAAAAGAAATTATTAAAAAGGATTTGCTGATTATTATGCCTGCGTACAATGAAGAAAAAAATATCAGAAAGGTATTGGAACAGTTAAATTCACAGGAGATAAGCAATATAGCGGATGTTCTTGTTATGAATGATGGTTCCTCGGATTCTACGAACTGGATTGTGAAGGAATATCATCATACACTGGTGACGCACGTATTTAATCTTGGCTATGGTAGCGCTATACAGCTTGGGTATAAATATGCCATACGCAGAAAATATAAATATGTAATTCAGATGGATTCTGACGGGCAGCATGATGTATGCAATATTCCCGTTATTTATCAGAAGCTTAAGCAGCAGGGAGAAGATGGAAGGTATCCGGATATTATTCTCGGTTCAAGATATCTTCTGGAAGACTCGAATTATCAGACTTCCTTCCTGAAAAAAATAGCATATTCGTATTTCAGATATTTAATTCGGCTGTTTACAGGAAGGCAGATTTCAGACCCCACCACAGGATTGCAGGGGCTCAGCAGAAAAGCGGTTTTATATTGTTCCCGTTATAATCATTTTGATGACAGATATCCAGATGCGAATATTGTGATTCAAATGATTCTGCTTGGTTTTAAAGTAGAAGAAATTCCTGCGAAAATGCATATAAGAAGTGCGGGAAAAAGTATGCATTCAGGACTCAGGCCAATTGTTTATATGGTGCGGATGACAATGTCGATTCTGGCAGTAGTTTATCGTGTCAAGGTATTAAAAAAAGATGCAGGGATAGGTGAAAATGGGATTTATATTAAGGAATAAAAAATATCGTCTGAAAAAGGCAGATTATACAGAGGAAATGGAAAGTTATACGAATCCGGGACGGGGCTGGTATCATATTTATACATTTGTTCTTGGAGAGACGACAGAAGATGAGCTTTTGTATCTGCCATTTGAAAAAAATGAGCATATTGCGCTTGTGTTGATTAATATTGGCAGGTATGGTAGAACAGAGATAGATAAAGAAGGGCTTTTCTTTGCGGAAAGGATATTGTCTACTTTTATGAAAGCAGGGAAAGAAGTAATACTTCGTATCTTATATGATAATGAAGGAAAAGGGATGGAGAAGGAACCTTCCCTTTTTTCCGTCATTGTAAGGCATATGGAGCAGCTTGGGGCAGTGGTGGAAAAATATAAAGCGAATATATTAATGACACAGGGATTGTTTGTAGGAAGCTGGGGAGAAATGCACAGTTCTAAGTTTTTAAGCAAAAAGCATTTGAGAGAGCTGTCAGATACATGGAAGGCAGCGACGGGACAAATACCCATGGCGTTTCGCAGGCCGGTTCAGTGTAGACAGGTGCAAAAAGAGAGTGTATGCGAAATCGGAATATTTGACGATGCTATTTTTGCTTCGGAAAGTCATCTGGGAACCTTTGGAGAGCAGCCAAAAAGCAGTGCAGGTCAGGAACAGCCGTGGTGTATGGAGGAGGAAATGGCATATATTCGGCAGGCAGCAGGAAAGGTTCCATGCGGAGGCGAGGCTGTGGCGGGAGAGAGAGAGTTTTCGCCGGAAGAAACGTTGCAGGTACTGCGGGATATGAATATCAGTTATTTAAACAGCGTATATGATGAAAGGATTTTAAGCAGGTGGAAAGAGCAGAGGTGGCAGGAGGTAAGCCTTTATGATTATATTGGAAGTCATATGGGATACCGGTTTGTTGTAAGGGATGCTGTGCTTGCAGGACGAAAAGAGAAATATCTGAGGCTTATTCTGGAAAATACGGGATTTGCCTGTATGTGCGATAAGGCGGATATCAGGCTTATTATCGAAACAGACGGGAAGAGGAAGATAATTCCTGTTTTTTATGATATCAGAGCATTAAAACCAGAAGAAAAGGCAGAGATTAAAATAGAATTTTTGGAAGCGACAGAAAAAGAAAGCAAGCTGTATTTAGAAATTATACGATGCAGAGATAAAAAAAGCATCTGTTTTGCCAATCGGTCGGCAGAAGAACAGATGCTTCTTGGAGAACTGGAATAGAAAAAATATCCGTTTTATTATTCAATTGTAAAAGAACCTACATAGTAGCCGTCGGATGTCAGCGTCATATTGTTGGCATACTGGATGGCTTCTTTTGATGTCGGGTCGCTGGTCAGGAAATAGATATTATAGTCACCGGGTTCAAAGTCTCTCATATTCAGAGGGAAGGAAATCGTATTTGTGGTGCCGCAGCGGAAAAATGTACTGTTTTTTTCGTTTATCAGAGTAATACGCTCTCTTGTTGCTTTATTCATAATGGTAATGGACAGTTCAAATGGATAATAACAGTTGGAAAATCCTGTATTTTCCACAGACAGCGAATAGGTGGCGGTTTTTTCATAGGAATCATTGAATTTCAGTTCCGTAGAGCGCAGCACATAGCGATAGCCGAGATGTGCCGCTATGTAGTCGTAGCCGGAAAGACCATAAAATAAATCATTTTCTGAATACATTGTATTTTTCCATTTATTTAATACATCTAAATCATAGGCTTCGTTTAAATAAGATATATGCATGGTACGCAGGTCATGGACAGCATTTGAAAGGTCATTGTAGGAATTGGCAATAATGACTTCGCCGCCATTTGGCACATACTGACACAGACGGTTTTGAAAAGATAATTCTGTTTCACGGTCAAGCTCTGCATAGGTGCCGGCGTCGGATTCCGATGCAAGCAGACCGTCATTAAAAAGGCTGATACGCGATGCAAGAGAGCGGCTGTTTGTATCGGTTGACACATCTGATGGCTCCCTGAAACCGGTAATTGTGCGCCAGTAAGCGGGAGTACGTACAGCAAGGAAAATAGAAGGGTTTGTAATACCGAAAAGAGTTTGTGTCAGTCGTATGATTTCGCCGGTAGACTGATAGGAGGAGTGATGCATTTCTCCATAGTTTCCAATATACAAGCCCTGAAGGATGTAGATGCGGTCTGCGTATTTGTTGTAGACGGATGCGGTCTGCTCCATATGTTTTGTGATAATATCAAGGTTTTCCGGTTCTGTTTCTTCTGCGTTACCGTCCCAGTCATAGAGAAAACGGAGGATAAAGTGCTTGTCTGTCTGTGCCCATGCGGCGAGAATATCGTCAAGCTGCTTTAATGCGGTGCTTGTAAGGGCTGAGTCTTTGAAGTTTCGCAGGTTAATTTGAAGCTGTACAAGGCGGCGATGGTTACCAGTATCAGCAGCGACACTGGCGGAATTGATAATGCTGCTGTTGGCATCGTCAGTCAGAGTGTAGCCGTTTATCCGGTAGAATCCACAGTAGGGATTTGCCAGAATATCCCTGTTCTCAAGACTGTTTGCAGGGGTATAGGTAAGAGAGAGGGAGAGAGGGGAGCTTAATATGGCACAGATAAGAATAACAGTTATAATAAGACAGGACAGCCGGAAAGGGAGTGAAGTCATAAATTTTTTCATTTGGTGAACCTCCGTAGGAATATGTAATAATTAGTATTATAGCATTGATGAAGGGAAAATGCTATAAAAATGTATTTGATATTTTGGCATATGATGGGGATAAAAGAACTGAAGTTGGAATTTATGTTTATAGGAAATCTTTATATTTATTGGATTGATACGAAGAAATTAAAGTCGAAATTTATAGGTTTATAGAATTTTTATTAAATTTGGAATGGTTAATTGTTTGTTTTATATGTTGTGTAAAGTATGGTAGTACCATATTGCTTTATAAATAATAAGCCTTTATAATAAAAACATTACTATATATTTAGATTTTGTGGAAATAAAATATCATTAGAAACTGTGTATTAAAGAGGGAAAAATAATTTAAATAAGAGCAGCAATAGAATTATTTTTTAAATTAAAAAAGTGACGGGAAATATTTTAAAGCGAAAATAGAATTTACAAAAAATAAAATAGTTTTTTTATTGTATCTGTTATAACA
>ERZ778516.2640-NODE-2640-length-11678-cov-9.333047_pt1 | contig 11678 bp, 9 predicted proteins | sample MGYA00510342_ERZ778516 | MGnify/ENA primary metagenome ERZ778516 (study PRJEB29527, sample SAMN07138961) | mouse gut metagenome | material: feces | host: mouse | place: China:Nanjing | collected 2016-01-25 ...
GTTTTGGTATCGAACCGGAAAAAGGAGTTGTTTATGCACCAGCAGACGGTAAAATCTCAATGGTATTCCCAACAGGCCATGCTATTGGATTTACAACTGAAAACGGCCTGGAAATTCTGGTTCATATTGGAATCAATACGGTTGAATTGGATGGGAGAGGCTTTCAGGTTTTAAAAAAGGAAGATGACAAAGTAAAAGCTCACGAAGCAGTGATACAGTTCGACATGGACGCAATCAAAACCGCAGGATATGAAACAACCGTAATAACGGTTTTCACGAACGGCGACGATTATGAAATCACACATCAAATGGCTGCTGATGTAACGCGAAACTCGGTTACCGCAAAAGCAGAAAACACATCGCCGGCGGTATGATTAAAGGCATCATTTCACTGATTACCGCATTTGGTGTTTCAGATAAATCGGACATTATCACTGTTTTAAATGCAGTCGGAGATGCTCCATTCTACTTTATGCCGTTTATCATCGGTTATGCAGCTGCCAAGCGTTTTAAAATTAAGGAAATATTCGGCATCATGATTGCAGGCATACTGATGTACTCAACTTTCCTGTCACCTGCAGAGGGAATCACAGGTTACCAGTTTGGTCCAATCTCTATTCCCGCTTATAATTACAAAGGCTCCATCTTCCCTGTAATCTTGTCGGTATGGATATTCTCAATCGTATTCCATTTTATCGATAAGCATATGCCTAAAAACCTGCGGATTGTTTTTTCCGGCGCATTTTCATTTTTGATTACCGCGCCGCTCTTCCTTGGATTTGCAGCTCCTTTGGGCAACTGGGCTGCCATCGGGATGACAAGTACATTTTCATGACTGTTTGCAAATACAGGACCTTTGGCTGGTGCACTGTTCTGTGGAATCATTCCTTTTACAATCATTTTCGGCATCAAAGGATGGTCTGCAATTGAACTTCAAAACCTGGCAACCCTTGGACATGATTTCATGCTTCCAAATTTCTTTTACTCAAACCTGGCGGTTTCTGGTGCTGTACTTGCTTATGCGTTAAAAATGAAACCAGGCGAACAGAAATCGGCTGCTGTTTCAACTGGGCTTGTATGTATTTTAGGCATTACAGAACCAGCTTTATATGGTATCGCCCTGCCTGAAAAGAAGCCTCTGTATGCCGCTATGGCTGGCGGCGCGATTGCCGGTGCAGCCGCAATATTGTTGGGTGTTGTCACCTATTCGTTTTCCATGCCTGGCATTACAAGCATCGCCACTTATATGGATGAAGGAAACAACTTTCTAAAGCTGCTGGTTGTCATGGTTATTGCATGGATTTCCGGGTTTGCTATTTCATTTGTATTAAACAAGAAACAACAATAGATTAGGAGGATTATAATATGAGGACAGGATTTCCCGAAAACTTTTTATGGGGCGGCGCAATTGCAGCCTCCCAGGCAGATGGTGCCTATGACCAGGGCGGAAAAGGGCTGGATACCCAGGATTTGAGATACTTTGATGCAGCATGGACCAAAGAAGAACGTGCCATGTTCAAAAACCGCCGCATGAATGATGAAAAATTTCAGAAAGCCTTAACAGATAAAGACGTAGTTCATTATCCATTCCGATGGGGAATTGACTTTTACCACACCTATAAAGATGACATAAAACTGTTTCATGAGCTGGGCATTAAAGTACTAAGAACTTCTATCAACTGGGCAAGAATCTATCCAAATGGTGATGATGCAATGCCAAATGAAGAAGGCATCCGGTTTTACATAGATTTGTTTGACGAATGCCATAAATACGGCATCAAAGTATTTGCAACGATTCTTCATTACAATATTCCTGCCAGTCTGCTTCTTAAATATGGAGGATGGAAGAACCGCAAAACAATTGATTTCTTTGTAAAATATGCCACGACACTATTTGAAAGACTGGGAAACCGTGTAGACTACTGGCTGCCGTTCAACGAATTCAACGCTGGCCGCTTCAATCCATTTAATGGCGTCTGTCTGGTTGAGGACCAGGAAGAAGATTATGTCAATGCAATATTCCAGTGCCTGCACCATCAGTTTATTGCAAATGCACTGACGATCCAGGCAGGCCATAAGATACTGCCTGGATCCATGATTGGTGGAATGATTGCACGTTTTACCACATATCCGGCAACATGTCATCCAAATGATGTCATGCAGATGATTCTGGACGACCAGTATGCGAACTGGTTCTATCTTGATGTAATGGCCAGGGGAAAGTATCCTGCCTACATGGAACGGTATTTTGAAAAAGAGAATATTCAGATACACAAAGAACCAATGGATGATGAGATATTAAGAACCGGCACCATCGATTTCACCGCATTTTCGTATTACTTCTCACAGGTTTCAACAACGCAGCAGGGATGGGAAAAGACAAGCGGCAATCTTATTATGGCCAACAAAAATCCGTATCTGGAATCAAGCGAATGGGGTTGGCAGAAAGACCCTGCAGGACTTCGTATCACGTTAAACCAGGTTTATGACCGCTACCAGCTTCCGGTTTTTATTGCCGAAAATGGATTAGGCGCAAAAGACGTGCTGGAAAGTGACGGCTCTGTCCACGATCCTTATCGTATCGATTATATCAAATCACATATAGAACAGATGAAAGAAGCTGTCCTTGACGGCGTGGACCTGATTGGATATACGATGTGGGGATTTATCGATATTGTATCCTGTGGCCCGATGGAAATGAGCAAACGATATGGTGTTATGTGCCATGCGACATGATTACCGTATCACACTCAATTTCATACTCAGAGTCAGCCACTTCTACCGGTCTTCTGCGGCCGGATTCATCCGGCTCGCCAAGTTCCATTTTAATAAACGGATGCCGTTTATCCAGCCGTTTTCATCTGCCAGAATCTCTTTCGGATTCTGGATCAAGTCAAAAATAATGCCTTCTTCCTTTGCATGATGCACTTCCTCCACCCTTGCCGGAAGCTCCGCTTCGCTCCTTCGGTATACACTATGCAGCCCACAATATACCTTTACGTCCGGCAGTAAGACCATTCATCAGAACTGCCTGCCATATTTTGCACAATCTCTTACCCAGGCTGTTTTGTTTTATCCTTTCCACCACCTTAAAAATATTATTAGTTGCTCTCCAGAAATCCTTGTGGTAATTTAGTGTCAAGCTGCTGAAATCTGCTAGGTAAATCAAAAAATCTGCTTATCCCACACGCATTTTACAATTTCAGCATTTAAAAATATTAGGGCTAAAAATCAGCATAAGACCTTAATTTTACGACATTCCGCTGATTCTAACCTCACATATTATTGAAAAAAAGAGCATTTTTCAATAATCATACATTCCGAAAATTCTCAAACGTCTTATACAAATCCAACTGTCCCCACCCCGGTAATGTCAAGTTATTGTCATGTATTTTTTGTACTAAAACAGAAACAAAAAGTACAAAATCCCTATATTTCCGTAAGGATTATGGCAAATTATTGTTAAGTATACACAGAATTAATGGTAAATTACTGCTACAAAATGAGTTTTGTAATTTCATAATCAGTCCTTCTCCAGATAGCAGAATCCTGTCTTTTCAAACAAAATGAGACAGCCGGCTGTTTCACTTGTCATGAATATAAAAGGACATCTGCCAGACAGAACAGATGTCCTTTTCAGTCACCCGTTCTAAATTACAGAGTCCGTCTCCAGCTGCCCAGGCCATGTCTGGTTCTGACTGCTTTACAGAATTCCCAGCTTCCGGCTTTCCAGTTTTCAGATTCCTTTACAGAACCCTGGGTGCATTTTACTGTACTGCCTGAAGCTCTGCAAGCTGTTCCACTTCCCTGACTTTCAGGCCCGAATACTTTGCAATTTTATCAACTGGCAGTTCCCCGTCCTGCAGCATCCTACAGGCTGTTTTTCTCTTTGTTTCATGTTCCGCTTCCGTTTTTAATTTTCTTGCACTTGTTTCAATCAGCGCTCCGCTCATAATATCACCGACCCCTTTCTGCACATTTTCATATTTTTTTGCCAGCTCCCTGATTACATCCCTGGAAAGCTCTATAATAGTCCGTTTGTCGAACGCCCCTATCATTTCCCGCTGCTCCAAATCATCCAATCTTGCGAGAATCTTACGGTACTCTGCCGTTAATTCTGCCAGCCTGTGCTCGCTGCTGTTATATTCCGGAAAATCCTTTTCATGCGAAAAGATATAAAACGGAAGAAGCATCAGCAGCCCCTTTGAAAAAATATCATCCACTGAATATTTATGCACCTTCATGACCGGCACATCATATTCCACTGTCCCGCCCGGAGTATGAAGGATATATTTCATATTATCGGACGTTTTTTTATAAGTCCTCAGATACAGAACTGCTGTATGCGGAAATGTCACAGCCAGGGTTTCGCCTGCTGTTTCCCCTTCATCCAGTGCAATCTGTGCGTCGTATTCAAACAGCCGTATTGCAATCCGTCCGTCTGGCAGGCTGCTCTCACACTCAAGGTGGTATTTCTTCTTTTTTGCCTTTCCGTAGACAGAAAAATTTGTATCTGTAATTCTTCTGCTGTCTGCCTCATCCTGCTGGTCTATAAAATGCTCATTGGGAGAAAATTCTACCTTTTCATCCCCCTGATAACTTTCCCCAAAAATTTCATTGATGACCGGAATAACCAGCTGCCTGCAGTCATTTAAGATTGTCCGGAATGCCCCGTCGTAAATATCTGCCATTCTAATCATCTCCTCCCCTTCTGCTCCGCAGGCACTGCATCTATCCTCAGCTTAATATTACCACACTTTCCTGTATCTGACTATAAAATTTTAGTGCTGCTGGCAGAAACAGAATTTTCTTTCTTATACAGACTGCATCCCTCAGACACTGTCTGTAAACTTCCATTTAATTTCCACGCGTTTATCTTTACAGACATAAATTTTTTCTATAAATACGTCTGCAATCTCCTGTGTAAGTTCTTCCAGATGCGAATACCGTATGACCTGTTTCATGTCTGCCTTCAGTTTTTCTTGTTCCTCTGCTGCCTGCCCGGCCTGTTCCTGCAAAGCATGTATCTGCCTGTCCAGCAGAATCGCTTTTTCCTTTGCTTCATCAGCCGCCTTGCGGTATTCCTCCGCTGTCATCTTTCCGTCTGCATAGCTTTCATACAGGCCAGCATATAGCTCAGCATCCGTCTCCTTTTTCCTGTACAGCTCCTGAAGCCTGTTCTGCAAAACATTGGTTCTTGTTTTCTGAAACAGTTCCAGGCTCTCTTTCTGCTCCGCAGCTTCTCCCCTCATAAGCAGTTCCTGGCTGAGCATGGACAGAACCATCTCCTCCAGCATATCGGAGCGGAAATAATTACAGCATTCAGGCATTTTCAATATGGCATGCCTGCTGCATTCAAACCTCGGATACCTGTTCCCCGGCCTGAAAGGTTTATACACCATAGCATAACCGCATCCCCCGCATACCAGCTTTCCCACAAGCGGATGCTTCTTTAATTTCCGCTGATTTCCAGACGCCGGTTTTGCACAGGATGCCTGTTCAAACTCCTTCTCCGTGACAAGCGGTTCATGATGCCCCCTAATTACCTTCCAGTCTTTTTCCGGAACTTTTCTGCCCCTGCTGCTCCCTACAGAAATCCTTCTGCTTTTTCCATAGCTCATTTCGCCAAGATAAAACCTGTTTTTTAAAATATTCCGGACTTTGGTGCTGTCCCAAGTGCTTTTCCTGCGCCCGTCTGGTACTTTCGTTCTCCTGAACCAGCTTGCCGTTGGAATCTGTTTTTCGTGAAGAATACGCGCGATTTCCGTACTGCTCTTTCCCTGACAGGCAAGTGAAAAAATATATCGGACAACGGCAGCTTCCCCTTCATGGATTTTTACCCTGTTTTTTTCTCGGGAGTCCTTTTCATATCCAAACGGACACTGTCCAAAAGCATACTCGCCTTCTGCATACTTATTTCCTAACGATGTCTTTACCTTCACCGATATATCCTTGCTGTACAAATCATTCAGGAGTGTTTTGAATGCAGTATCCAGTTCTATCGTATTTCCATCATGATTCCTGCTGTCATAACGGTCTGCAACTGAAATAAACCTCACTCCCATAAAAGGGAAAACCTGATTTAAATATGTCCCAAGTTCAATATAATCCCTGGAAAACCTGGATAAATCTTTTACAATAATACATGTTACCCTGCCCTTTCGGACTTCTTCCAGAAGGCTGTTCATGCCCGGTCTGTCCATCCCCGTTCCAGAATATCCGTCATCACAGAATTCTATCAGACTGTACTTTTTCAATTCTGAATCCTGTTCTATAAAATTCCGGATAAACAGTCTCTGCCCTGAAATGCTCCCGCTTTCCTTATCTCCAGATGCTTTATCTTCCTGTGACAGTCTCAGGTACACTGCCGCCACTCCCATTCATACCACCCCTTCCAGCATTTCCGGCATATAACGAAACTGTATTTCCAGCCGTTTTCCAGGATATACATAAATTTTCTCCACCAGTGCACTTGCCAGCCTGGCTGTCAGAGCACTGCCGTCTTTTAGTTTCTGCAGCGACCGCAGAGCCTTGAAATATCTTTCCTGAACTTCTTTCAGTCCGCCAAGGCTTTTCCTGAGCTCCGTTTCCTGCTTTTCCAGTTCTTGCAGACGGTTTTCCTTCTGCATTTTAAATAACACGTAGTCTTTCTGCTCCATCCTGTTTTCCCGGTAATCTATGTAGGCACGTGACTCTTTCTCTGATAACCGGTCCTTTTCACAGCAGACAGCAGCTATTTCTTTTTCTATCCGTTTTTTTACAGAATCCATCTGCTTTTTCCCTGTTTCTGAAAAACTGCCAGGCCTGTTCAGGTAAAGGTCAAATTCCCTGTGAAATACTGTCATTACAATATCTGTCAGATTCTGACTGGAAATGCGGTTAATCTGCGGACAGGATTCTGTCCTTCCCTGCCCGCTTTCCATACAGAAATATCCATCCTTTCTGTCCCTGCTTCCATCAGCGTAAGTCCTGACATGGCTTTCCCTGGTCATTTTACGCCCGCATACACCGCAGTACAGAATACCTTCATAAATATTTTCACCAATCGGAATTCCTTCTGACGGATGCTTATGTGATGCCGTAATCTTCTGGATATTTCTGCGGATATCCTGTGCCCTTGCATACAGTTCCCCGCTTATCAGGGGTTCGTGGGCATTGAGGGTAACTTCCCATTCTTTTTCCGGTTTATGGACACGGTTCTTTTCATTCTTTGCAGTAATCGATGTTTTTCCCTGTTCCAGCACGCCTTTATATACTGCACTTTTTACAATCCTCTCCACAGCATCTCTTGTCCAGCCTTTATATTCCATTCCATACTGGCAGAATACCTCTTTTGTCTTTTTATAAACTGCCGGCGGATTCACCCTTCTCCTGTTCAGTTCATCCGCAGCTGCAGTACAGCTTTCCTTTTCTATAAACAATTCATATATCTGCTTCACAACAGCAGCTGTATTCTCATCAGGAATAAGCTTCCTGTGTCTTCCTTCCCATGCACACAGATAACCATATGGCGGCGGCCCGCCCACATATGCACCTTCCTTCCTTCTCTGCTGCAGTCCTGTTTTCGCCTTTACAGAAAAATCTTTTGCATACATGTCATTCACAAGATTTTTAATTTCCGATGCAAGATGCCCCGTATCGCTTCCTTTATCTCCAGTATCAAAACCATCAGCAACTGCAATAAAACGGACACCAAGAAACGGAAAAATCTTTTCGATATAATTTCCCGCTTCCAGATAATTTCTTCCAAATCTGGACAAATCTTTCACAATCACACAGTCAATATCATGCAAGCGGATGTCTTGCATAAGACGCAGAAAACCTTCCCTGTTAAAATTACTGCCGGTTTTTCCGATATCCTTGTAACATCCAGCAATATCAATAAATTCCCTGTTCTTTTTGTTAAACTCCTCTACAAAATCGCGTGCTATACGAATCTGCACATCAATAGATTCATTTTTTACGGCATCCATATCCGAAGAAAGCCTCGCATATATGCCGGCCTTATATCTCCTGTACCTGCTGCCAGCTGAAGGCTGCTGTATATCCGCTGATGCATGCCTGCGTTTGGAAACCCTTCCCATATTCATGCACCCCTTCCTTCATTCTGGTCCGCAATACCTGAATTCTGGTCCAGAAGAATCTGGTACTGATTCATAAAATAGAATTCAATTTCTATCCGCTTTCCTTCATACACATAAATACGTTTCACCAGGCTGCTGAGTGTATGGCGGTCAATTTCTTTCAGCTCCCGGCAGTCCTGAAAAGCTTTCAGCCGTTCTGCTGAAAGAACTCCGTTCTGAAATACTTCCTCAGCCAGCTGTTCCTGCTTTTTCTGTGCATCTTCAAGCTGTTCTGCCTTTTGCCTGAAATCTTCATGCAAGCGTTCAAATTCTTCTTTTGTAACCACACCGGTTTCTAAATCATGATACAGTCCAGAACAGAGACTGTAATACTTCTCCTGCTCCTTTTTCAGCCTGAAAATTTCTCCGCTGAATCTGGAAATCCGGAACCCTGCCATACAGTCTTTTTCCCTGTCAAAAATCTGCTTCTGGATAAGGAATGCATTTGCAAACTTTTTTACTGTGCTGCCTACAAGCTCTTTCAGCTTCCCTTCCTCAATGCTGTGCCGGCTGCATCCGTCTCCGCGATTCTTTGTAGAACAGATATAATACACTTTTGTCTTTCCTTTATAACGGTTTACACGCCTAATCATCTGCTCCCGGCAGTCACCGCAGAATAAAAGCCCTGTAAACATCCCCGACTGCACCATGCCGGGTCCTTTTCTTCCATCAGTCTTTAACAGGTTTTTAACAACCTCAAAATCATCCTCCGAAATAACTGCTTTATGTGCATGTTTCACACGCACCCATTCTTCCTCTGGTTTATTCACGCTCTTTCTGACTTTGTAATTGGCTGTGCCAGTCCTGCCCTGTACAAGACTTCCAATATATACCTCATTCGTCAGAATACGCCTGACGGAAGTGCTGCTCCATAAAGAATGCTTTCCGACAGAAAAACCGCCATAATATTTGATTCCGACAGACTTCTTGTATTCCTTTGGAGACAGAACGCCAAGCTCATTCAGACGCTCCGCAATGGCAGACACCGCCATTCCGGAAATCTTCCATTCAAAAATTTTCTTCACAATTCCGGCTGCATATTCATCCACAGCCAGCCTGTTTTTATTGTTTTCATCTTTCTTATACCCGTATACCGCAAACGGAGCAATGCACTCCCCGTTCTTCCGCTTCGCTTCCAGCCCGCTCCTGACTTTTGTGGATATGTCCCTGCAGTAAGAATCATTAATAAAATTTTTTACAGGAAGCACAATGGAGCTTTCTCCTGTACCCGCAGAAAAACTGTCATAATGGTCGGTCAGCGCAATAAAGCGCACACCAAGAGCCGGGAAGGTTTTCTGCAAATACCGCCCGGCTTCAATATAATCACGTCCAAAACGGGAAAGGTCCTTGACAACCACGCAGTTCACCCTGCCCGCTTCCACGTCTTCCATCATTCTTTTAAATTCAGGGCGGTCAAAATTCCCGCCGCTCCATCCGTCATCCACATAGCTGTCATACAGCTCCATATCCGGCTGTTCCCGGATAAAGGAACGGATAAGCTCCCTCTGACCCGCAATGCTGCCGCTTTCCGGCTTTTCCCCTGCCTGTTTTTCCCTGTCATCCCTGGAAAGGCGCAGGTACATTGCTGCATAAAATATCTTTTCGTTCATATATGTATCACTCCCGGCTATTATTAGTTCGCAAAAGCGTCCGTAAAGCCAGGTGCATACTGATATCAGCCCTGACTTTAAATTAACATAATCCTCCTGTTTTTACAAGGCTTTTTTAAAAATTTTTTTATCTTCAGCTGATATCAAATAACAGTCCAGATTTATCCACCGCTGCAGTACTATATATAAAATTCTGACAGCCTTCGGATATATTCTTCCATCTTATCATTAATCGTCGGCCCGGATTCTTGATACCGCACCTTCACGACATAATCACCAATCCGGTTCACATACAGGTTGCCTGTCTGCGCTGCAAATGATTCCAGCTTCCTGCTTACCGGAGCCTTCGTATCTATCTCTATGTCTCTCAGGTCTGCAAGCGTGGATATGTCCACTGTCCGCACGTCCACAGCTGCCATCTCCTTCAGTTTTTCAGCGGTAATTCCCATGATTGTCCCCATAGCGCCTCCCCATTTCTCTTTTGATACTATATTATTCTTATATCTGATTGTCCTATTCTGCCAGGCTGCTCCACATAACGCAGTTTCTTCTTTTGTTTCTAAAACATTTACTATTATCCAGGCTGCTGCGGCATAAAAACAACGTGATGCCATCAGGCAGGCGGCGGCAGAAGGCAAAACTGCCCAGACCATGCCCACAGCATCCCCCTTTGACCCTGCGGTACGGGAAATGTACGCTTCCCCCTCCGGCTGGTCCTGGCGGTTCCGGCGGTGCCAGCGCCGGCATACAGGCCCTCCGGGTTGCCGCTCGTGCCTTTGATGTAATCAGACTGACGGGACATAACAGACGGAATAAATTTCCGACGCCAGTCCCGCAGGCAGTCATCGCGCCCGTGCCTGGGCCGCTTGCCATTGAATGGCTGCGTCCGAAAGGGAAAACCTGGATAAAAACTTTATGAACAGGCACATTCCCGTTATTTATCAAAGTACATATAAAAACCCCTTCTATAAGGCAAGGAACTGAAACAAGTTTTTGATTAAATAAAAATGAATATTTTTTCAAAAAAAAGAAACCAGAGCCTTTTTCAGCTTTTTCAGAACCTGCTTCTTCCGGTAGTGAACGGTTCCTTGCGATACCTGAAAAGTGTCTGCTGCCTCACGCTCCGTTTTTTCCAGGTAAAAAAGCTCCTGAATCAGCCTCATTTCATCTGCAGTCAGTGCATGGAGCGCTTCTTCCAGCTTTTCCATAAGCTGTGCCTTAATAAGCATCTCATCCGCCTGACAGTTCCCCGCTTCAAAATCCCAGTCCGCTTCAAGAAGCCCCTCATACGATACCTCACGGCTTGGCATGTACGTTACAGCCATCTTTTCAGAATCCACTAAAAAACGTCCCTGTTTCAGTGTTTTCATAAAATACTTTTCCTTATCCACAGAATGGCGGTACTCAAGGTACACTTCTTCGCTGACCCTGATTTTTCTGCCTCCCGCCATTAAATAAAATTCTTTCCCTGACATAAAAATTCCTCCGCTGCAAATTTAAAAAGAAACTTAATTTTTAAATCTGAGTGGAGGAGAACGGCATTGTATAACAGATTTTTTGCAACAGTGTACAAAGGGATACATATAAAAAAAACAAAATAATGGACTGCCAACCTACTGAAAAACCGCTCTTTCACAACGAAGGGCGGTTTTTTCATGGGCGCAGGGAAAGGAGGCAACCCAACTACCGGGGCTTGACAAGAGAGGTCAAGCCCTTTTTTCATGCCAGAAAACCAAGAAGGAGGTATTGCAAATGGCCGATGAAAAATCGAAAAAGCTGACTGGCGCAAACGGTCCAGGCAAAGACCCGGCACAGCCCGAGGCGGGCGGTTCCCCCGCTCCGGGGAAGGAGCAGAAAGCGCCCGAAGCCACCGCACCGGAAAAAACGGTAAAGGAGCCGGAAAAGGCCGCCCCGGCGAAGGAAGAAAAGAAACCGGAGATTCCCA
>ERZ778516.2642-NODE-2642-length-11671-cov-5.484418_pt1 | contig 11671 bp, 10 predicted proteins | sample MGYA00510342_ERZ778516 | MGnify/ENA primary metagenome ERZ778516 (study PRJEB29527, sample SAMN07138961) | mouse gut metagenome | material: feces | host: mouse | place: China:Nanjing | collected 2016-01-25 ...
AAAAAGGAAACCGTTCAAGATATTTCTTCCGGCAGGAATCTTTTGCTCGGAAGGCTTTTTCAGTTTGCGTGAAGGATTTGACTTGAACAGATAGACTCCGAAGCCGATAAGCACAAGACTTCCGATAAGCTGGATTATGTTACTGTTCCGTTCAAGAAATTCTTCGATAAAAGAAAGTCCGAAGCCGGTAAGCAGACAGTATAGAAGATCTGAGATAGCGGCGCCTACTCCTGTATATAAGCCGGTCCTGCGTCCCTTGTCAAGGGTGCGCTGTACACACAGTATGCCGACCGGACCCATCGGTGCGGAGATTATGATGCCGATGGCAAGACCCCGCCACATCGTATACAATATACCTTCGAGAATACCCATCGCATCAAATAATCATCTGGTTATAATATAGCCTCCCGATGTTGACCGAAGACACTGATACCTGCTGAGACCGTATTTATGTTTTCCCTGGGATGCAGGACCCGAAACAGGTGCGCCTCCCTGCATGGTGATGTCATAATGCGAACCGCATTTGCCACATACTGCCTCGAATGTCGAAGGGTCCACGCTCACACGGACATTCGGATCGCTCTCCACTGGGCAGGCAAGATCATAGGCAAGCGGAACATTCGTTTCTGTAGAGAACGGATCCATTCCGCCAATAAGCAGCACACCTCCGAAACCTGTCGCCGTATTGGCGGTATAACGGAATCCGGCAGGCTCTCCTGCCTGGGGAATAAAATAACGGAACAGACCGAACCCCGACACACCGTAAGTGTTCCAGAGTCCGGCATCCGCAAGATTTATGTTGACCGGCACTGCCGGTATCCTTTCGTCATCGACCGTGTGACAACCCGACATCAAAAGGACAACTGACATTAATATAGCGGCAATAGCCGCTCTGAATATATTCAAAACGTTCAATTGAATGGAACCGCCCTCAGCATGTTGGCGAATTCCGAAGTCATTTTATTAAGCGGCCCGCTGACCATGGGCTTTAACATAGCCGGGATCTGCAAGTCTATTTCAACATATGCTGTGCTTGCAACATCTCCCATCGGGACTATATGAAGACTCAGCGACATCGGCACCGGTGTGCCCTCCCCCTCAAGACGTATCAGCGACGGACTCACACTCTGCGTCTTGCGTAGTGTAATAGCTCCCATCGGACCGGCAGGAAAAGAAATCGTGTCTGCTGTAACTTCAATTTTTTCAAGCATGTCACGCTTGTCTGCCGGAATCTGCTCGGCTGGAGCGTTCCTGATCATCTCGCCCAGACCCTGAAGATTGTCGAGTTTAAGAAATACAGTCTCGGCGGGAGCGCCAAGCGTCACATCCTCACTTCTGTATGTTGCCATATGCTGATGTTGATATTTATCAGGTTAATTATTATATTTATTTCCTGCCGCCGGGAACCCAGTTGGCGGGATCCTTGCGCCATTCCTGAAGAGTATCGATATCCTCAGGACGTATATATTCTGTTTCAAGGGCAACTTCAAGCATCGAGGAATAATTCACCAGTGGTATGAGCGAAATATTTTCATCACGAAGACGCTTTACTGCCATCGGAAACTCATAATTGAATATCGCGGTAAGTCCGAGCACCTCGCCACCGGCAAGACGTATTACTTCGGATGCCTTGACAGAACTTGCTCCAGTAGATATGAGATCGTCTACAAGAACCACTTTCTGTCCGGGCTTAAGATTACCTTCGATAAGGTTTTCAAGACCGTGGTCTTTGGGAGTGGAACGCACAAACAGGAACGGCACGCCGAGAGCGTCCGCCACTATCGCACCCATAGGTATGGCTCCAGTAGAGACACTTGCAATGGCATCTACGTCCGAGAAATGCTCTATAATCTCCTTCGCCATCTCTATCTTGATAAGATTCCGGATATCAGGATATGAAAGCAGACGTGGATTCTCGATATATATAGGTGAGTTCCAACCCGTACCCCAGACGAACGGGCTCTCAGGCTGCAACTTTATCGCGCTAATCTGTAGCAGTTTTTCTGCAAGTAAACGATCTGGCTTTTTCATAACATATATTTTTATATTTGTCTCCCTTATTCATAACGCAATTCATATGCATATATCCTAATGACAAGAGAAAACAATTTTGTCCGAAAATACAAAATTACCAATATAACACTAATTTTGCAAATAAAAGTTCACTAAATTTCAGACATATCCCAGGCCAAAGCAGATGCACCGAGCAATGCCGCCTCTGCATCGCTTAACGAAGAAAAGAGAATCTCCACCCGGTTTTTATACAGATGCAGCATATTTTCTTCCATGGCTTCACGCATTGGCTCAACGATAAGATTGCCCGCCTTTGCCACGCCTCCAAAAAGAATAAAAGCCTCAGGATCTGTAAAAGCGGCGAAATCCGCACACGCTTTCCCAAGCATACGTCCTGTAAAATCATAGACCTCATTTGCGATGGCATCACCCCTGCGCGCTGCATCGCATATGGCTTTAGCCGTAAGCGAGTCTTCGGGAATCGCCCGAAGTTCCGAAGTGTCTTGACAACTGCCAAGCAACTCTTTTGCCGTCCGAACCACCCCTTTGGCGGAACAGTAGGTTTCAAGACAGTCATACCTGCCGCAGCCGCACAGTCTGTCGCCATTGCCCCTGACAACCACATGTCCCAGTTCCCCGGCAAACCCGCGAGTGCCCGATAAAAGATGTCCGTCACACACAATACCGCTACCCACACCTGTACCGAGAGTGACCATAATAAAGTTTTTCAAGCCACGCGCCCTGCCGTAAGCCATCTCACCGGCAGCGGCAGCATTGGCATCATTGGTGATTGACACAGGCAGACTGAAAGCCTGTTCAAGCAATGCAGCAAGCGGAATAGGCGATGGCCATGGAAGATCCGTCGCAGCCTCTATACATCCAGTATAGCGGTTGGCGCAAGGAGCACCGACACCTATGCCACGCAGACATCCGCGCGTGTTACTTCGCTTTACAAGAGCCTCGACACCGCTCTTGAGACGTGCTACATAATCATAAATATCCCTATGTCCGACTGTAGGAATTGAATCGCGGTCAACTATTTCACCACGGGCATTGACAACGGCAAACTCCGTATTGGTTCCACCCATATCAATTCCGAGCACATAATTTTTTTCTTTAAGATCTTTCATGGCAGAATAAAAATTGCAATTTCGCTGATATAATGCGAATTTCGACCACAAAATTAGAAATGTAAAATTAAAATTCCAAAAAAATTTGGAAAATAGCATTTAATACATTAATTTTGCACTCGCAATGCAGAACACAGTGATGTTCACCCATCCGTCTTCAGCAATTGTGGCAGGTCCCATAGCTCAGTTGGTTAGAGCACCTGACTCATAATCAGGGAGTCCTTGGTTCAAGCCCAAGTGGGACCACTTAAATAACATCCAGAAGCATTCAAAGCCTTGATAATCAGCATTATCGAGGCTTTGTTGTGTTTAAGGGTTCAATATATCGCGGAAGAATGATGAAAGATGTGGGTGTGCCATCCGTGACCGACCTTCCCCAAAGGCTTCTCCTCGGTCACTTTGGCTGAAAATAATTTTCAATTCACTATTCTTCAACATTTTGCATAACGCTTTACCATTCCTCATTACCTAACTTTCGGGTATGTAATTGTTCTTGAACCTCGCAGGAATGGTTCTGCATATTATCTGCTAACAGCATATCATCTTGAAGGTAAGGATGCCGCTCGCAATAAAATCATGAACAAGTACCGTCGCAGACGGCTACCCAATCTTCTATAAAAAAGCAAAAAACGCAGAGCTTCAAGGCTTGCGTTTTTCGATTTCCTTTCCTCAAATGAGGAATGAACTCTGGTGGAAAGGTACAAATTTTTGTTGACCCTGCAAAATTCTAACGTTGGAAACTTCAAAATGTTTTATGAAAATAATAAAACTTCGATAAACCTGATAAATCTCGCATAGCAAACTACGATAATTAGGCGTATTTATGACATCCGTACTACGATAAACAAATATTCAGGTTGCAAAAGATGGTCTATGTCGCTTCATCACATCGGCGGCACTATAAATATTTCTTATTGAAAGCCAGCATCATGCGCTAAGGCTGAAATGAGGAAATTGCGGGTATACAGAGGCGTGGCACATTGGATGCGTATTAACGCATAGCAAATAACAATAGTAGAATGATGGATTATCATTTAGATATAATCCATCTACCTTCTTTGCGCCCACCTTCACGCGATATAATTCTAGATTTTTGAAGATACTCCATATCCCTACGGACTGTACGGTATGTAATTGCCATGGCTTCCGCTATCTGTGACATGGTTGCAGTGGGAGTCTTCTCCAATAGATGAATTATCTCCAATTGGCGAGAAGATAATTCTTTCTGCCCCTCTTTTTGCCCTTCTTTCCGCCCCCTTTGTGGGGCAGTAAGATTTTCGGCATTGACTATCTTCAGTTCGAGTTTAACCTGCATCAACTCAGGTTGCTCAATAAGCTGAGGTTTAAGCCAATGTTTTTCATGCCAGGCATTGAGAATGAGAGGGAATTTGAATATTGTTCATTATTGAACCCATTATAAAATAATAAGATATGAATCAATTCAAAGACAAAGTATCAGAAACTCTCCTGATTCCGCTCTATATGCGAGCCAAAGAGAGTAGCCGGGCAGACGCGATAATTCACGACCCTATAGCACAGCGCATTGTCGAATCTATTGAATATGACTATTCAAAGTTCGACACAGCCAAAATGAGCGAGATCGGCTGTGCCATCAGATGCCGTTTCTTCGACGACATGGTGACGGAGTTTGTCCGAAACCATAAGAATCCGGTAATCGTCAATCTCGGATGTGGACTTGACGCCCGCTGCCAACGTACCGTGGAAGGGATATCGGATGTGGCATTCTACAGTCTTGACTTGCCGGACACCATAGACATGCGTCGTTCATTCATTTCCGAGGCTTCCAACGAATCCTATATCTCGAAGTCGATGTTTGATACCGTCTGGATGGATCGGATTAAGAGCGAACATCCCTTCGGCGATATCCTGCTCATAGCCGAAGGCGTCATCATGTATTTTGATGAAGCGACTCTCCGACAATTCTTTAACGACTTATGCGATCGTTTCAGCAATGCCGAAATCTGGTTTGACACCATGGGAACTCTTGGCGTTAAAAATCAGAACAGACACGATGCCATTAAAAATATGGAAGCAACTTTCAAATGGGGCATCAACGACGGAAAAATCCTCGAATCATGGAATCAGCATCTTTCTCTGATAGGACAGATTTCTCCGGGACGCTTCTTCCGCTCACGTCAGACAATACTTATGCGTGCATTGTCATTATTCCCTGGCATATTTTCAGACTTTATTCCTATTTAGGATATAGAATTTCATAATCAGACTCGATTAAGCAGTATGGACATAAAGGCGGGGAAACCTGCCTTTATGTATATCTAATGTACTTATAAATAATTTATAATGGACAAAGATTTTAGCCACTCCATTAAGAATAGTTTAACAGCTTATTGAGGTACAAAGTCTTCATCCTCAATTTGAATAAATTAGATATTTGCGGTTTTTGCTGTTCGGTTAAAAAAATGAATTATTTGGTGGTAATGGTTATTTTTTGTAAATTTGCGGTTGAAATGGTTGCTCTGTCGTCCAAGAGTGGAGGCGTGAAGGAGCATCAAAAGGGAATGAGGTGAGATTCCTCGACAGTACCCGCTGCTGTAATTCCCGTTCTTTGACGATGTTTATTCGTTACTGAACAAGGTTTTTCGCAACCTGCCACTGGTCACCAAACGACTGGGAAGGCGCGATTGAACCGGGATAAGTCAGAAGACCTGCCATTTCCGCCAAGTGATACCGCCTACGGGACTATGGGCTTAGGTTGTCTGACTTCTTACCTCGTAAGTTGTTTTTAACGACTATAATTCTATCTATTCCCGTTGCCGCTTCATTTAAGCGTTATCGGGAATATTTATTTTTTGATATTAACTAAAAACAACAACGAGTATGAAAAAACTCCTACGTTTCGCAGCTTGCGGCTTTGCTTTGGTCGCAGCCGCAACTTTCACAGGGTGTTCCAATGAGGATGCCTTAGTCGATAACTTCGACGCAGCGGACGGCAAGCCGTTGAGCCGCTCTGCATCAAGTCAGGTCGTAATTGACTTCGAGGATTTGATGTCCTTTGAAGGTGTCGATGTCTTGGCTGGTCCAACATCCTATGGACGCAATTACTATTCAGATTACAGTGGTACCCAGATTACGGGTATAATGAATTTGGATGGATCTTTTACATCCATGGAGAATGAAGGCTCATGGCCTCTTGGTTCAGATATTGCTCCATCCTATATGTTTGGTGGCATCGCAGTTTCGGATTGGGCTATGACTTCCAATCCTTCTTCGAACCCAAACCCAGATAAACCATTTAATAAGGATTGGTGGTATTCTGAGTATAACCAGATGAGTGTATATAATACGGCTCGTACTGCCACCGGTAATCGTGGTGGAGCAGGTGCTAATGGCTCGAACAACTTCGGTGTGGTTTACGGTTTTGATGACTCCTACGGTTATGCTAAAGAAGCTTCATTCGATATTCAATCAATGACTCTTAAATCCCTTAAGATTTGTAATACCGCTTATACTTATGGAGTTATCCAGAATGGAAATACATGGATTGGAGAGAATGGCGTGGAAGTTACGGCTAAATCCCTTAAAGATTCCAAAGGCTATTTTAATCTCATTATAAAGTGTTTCGATGCAAGTGGCAATATTGTTAAACGCATAGAAACTCCTCTTGCAGACTATCGTAATGGCAAAGACTTCTGTGTGACTACTTGGACGACAATTCCCGTTAACGCAGCCAATGTGGATAAAGTTCAGTTCGGTTTCTGGGGCTCTGATATCCATGATGGAGGTCCCGCAACACCCTGTTATGTTGCGATTGATGATATAGTATTGGAATAATAATATAAAGAAGCTGTTTGTGATTAAGTTGTCACAAACAGCTTCATTCGGTTGACAAAACAAATGAATAGATATTTACTCGCAATTTTTATCATCTTTATTGCATTGACATCATGCAATAAAGATGATAACTTGTACGACAATAACGGGCTGCCTTCAGTAGAGTTTGACTCTGAGACAGGAATCTACACTGTTAAACAGGGACGTTCAATTACGATAATACCGGAATACAAAAATGTCAATAACGCCGTTTTTGCTTGGACTATTGACGGACGGTTGGTTTCTACATCACAGTCTCTCACTTTCACATCTGATGAAATAGGCGATTATTTCGTGACTTTGCGAGTGGATACCGAAGTAGGTTCAGTAAAAGACGAAATAAAGATTGAAGTAGTTGATCTTCTTCCACCAACAATATCGTTCCTCCTACCGCCTCAGGGTCTGAAAGTAAAAAAAGGTACAGATTATTCTTTGGCTCCGGAAATCCAGAATGATGACGATGATAATTTCGAAATCGAATGGATAATTAACAACAAAGTCGTGGGAAGGGAAAAGACTTATGTTTTCAATGAGGATAAGATTGGTGAATATACTGTCACTATCAACGCCTCAAACGATGATGGCAAGACTTCCTATGACCTAAAAATTCAGGTTTTGGAGTCGGAGCCATTTGTTGTCAGCTTCTTGAAACCTTACTATCTGGCTGAGGAAAATGTAAGATATGTCTATCCCGGTCAGTCCGTTTTCCTGAGACCTCATCTTGAATATTTTACTAATCCTACTTTCAAGTGGAGCGTGGACGGAAAGGAAATAGCTGATGCTTCATCTCAAACATACGCGTTTACTCCTTCATCTCCCGGCAACTACATGGTGACAGTGACCGTCACTGAGAATTCAGAACATTCTGACGCATCAGTAAGCACAACTGCAAAGATTGTTTGTGTGACCGGCTCTCCTGCTGATAAATACAGACCCCTGACAACTTCAAGTGTGCAAAAATGCAACAAGGTATATGAATTTACTCCTGCCCCCGGACAGTTTATATATGCGGGAGGGACATTTGGATATACTGGTAATGAAACAACAATGGAACTGGCTATAGCTTTCGCAGAGCGTAATTTAGCTAACGAATGGTACGTTTCATTGGGAGCATGGGGCGGTTCGATAATTGTAGGCTTTGACCATAGTATAAAGAATCTAAAAGGAGACGATTATGATTTTGCAGTTCAAGGGAATGCCTTTGCCACTTCTAATGAACCCGGTATTGTCTGGGTGATGCAGGATACAAACGGTAACGGGCTTCCAGATGATGAGTGGTATGAATTGCGAGGCTCAGAGACGGGTAAGTCCACAACAATTCAGGATTATGAGGTAACATATTTCCGTCCGGCACCATACGCCATGCATAATCGATATATTGACTGTTTTGGTAAGGAAGGTAGCGTTCTGCGGAATCAGTATCATAGTCAGGAATATTACTACCCGTTATGGATGTCTGAATCTTATACAATCAGGGGAACACTTATCCCCGGAACAATGAGTAATTCAGGACATGCTCCTTATCAATGGGGATATGTGGATAATGTCGGTAATGATAGTTTTGAAGAACCATACTCAAATGGGACAGCACAGAAAAACGGTTTTAAAATATCAAATGCTATGTATCCTGATGGAACTCCTATAATGTTGGACTATATAGATTTTGTTAAGGTTCAGTGTGCTGTTCAGGAATATCATGTTTCATTTGGAGAAGTCTCAACCGAAGTTTTCTCAATAGAGGATAGAAATTCACTCAAAAACAAATAATACAACTTCATAGCAATGAAAAAAGTGTGGTCGCTAATTCTCGTTACATTCTCGCTTCTCATAGCGGGATGTTCCGATGATGACAAAATGCCGGCAGATGCAGATGATAACTTCATCACAGCTCTGACATTGACAAAAGAGGGCAAATCGTATGATGCCGTCATTGAAGGTAATGACATTGTAATGACAGTGCCATATACTGTAGATCTCAACGGTGCTACCGCATCCATGGTCTATACACCCTCTGCGAAAATTCTTCCTAATCCCCAGACTGTCACTGACTGGGAAAATGAAATGATTTTCCGCGTCACCTCCTTCAATGGGAAAGAGAATGAATACACTTATAAAGTGATAAAATCGGAAATAGAATCGGACGGTGACGTTGTCTTGAAATCTCAGGCTGACGTGGATGCGTTTGCCGAGACAAAAGTTTCTGTCATCAAGGGCAACCTTATAATCGGTGACAATGCCGAGAATACGGCTTCAATCAACAATCTTGAAGCATTGTCAGGTATTAAGGAAATAACCGGTTCGTTACAGATCCTTAACAATTACAAAGGAGAAGCCCTTGATGGTCTCAATATCACAAAAGTCGGTGGAATTCAGCTCGGTACAAAAGAGGCACCATCACCATGTGCTGACACTTACCGATTTCGCCTTGAGCAGCTTCAGGAAATTACAGGAAATCTGGAGCTAAACAACAATGCGGTTCAGTTTATTGAGTTTGACAATCTCACGAAAGTTGAGGGTGACATCTATATCAAAGATGATGCTCTTATTACACTCTATTTCCCGAAACTTGCAGATGTCGGAGGAGACCTTGATCTGAGCGATAACTCAGTAGTCAGACATGAGAATGGTACAAGTGATATCAAAGATACGCCAATAGCTCAATTGGAATTTCCGGCGTTGGAAAATGTCTCAGGAAAATTCTCAATAAATATGCCATCAGATAATTTCCAGTCCTTAAGATTACCGAAATTGCAAACAGCAGGTGAAATTGACTTTTTAGTTGGCTGGCAATTCAAAACATTGGAGATTCCTGAGATTTCAGAAGTAAACGGTAATTTATTATTATCTGGACGTTATGAATCTACTGCGTATGCTAAGTATTTAAATCAAACATTAGAGAGAATCGTAGGGTTAAATAGTCTTAAACAAGTAAAAGGTACGCTGAATATCTCCAATTTTGGTGCGATGTCTGAATTACCGAATTTATCCTCTCTTTCTTTGGTTGGTGGAGTTTTCATTGAAAATTTATGGGGCCTTCAGGGGAAGGGTGTAGTTTGTGACTTGAGCAATGCATCTTTTCAATCATTCAATGATGTTACTCCCTTTATACATACTGGTGGTACGGCATTCGACAAATTAAAGACGATAGATGATTTATCCAATGTGAATATTGAAATGGCTATAATCTGCTATGCTGACAGATGCATACCGGAAATTAATTTAAAAAAGGCTTCGGATTTCACATGTAAATTTGACTTTTCCAATCTTGCAGCTAACGGAAAGAATCTTCCGATTACATTAGAAGAAATCTTAGGTGATGTAGATATAATGGTGCAGAGTTCCCCTAATAAATCAATTGACCTTTCCAATATAAGATCGGTTGAGGGAAATTTTTTCTTTAATTCTACTTTGGCAAAATCAGTTGATTTCTCCTCTCTGGAAAAAGTCGGAGGTTATTTTTGTTTACAGTCATTGAACGGTAAAGGATTAAAACTTGACAAATTGCAATCTGTAAATATGTCTGGGATTAATAAGAGTCGAGCTGGATTTGGGGCAGAAGAAAGGAGAAAAGGACTATTTATACAATCTCTGTCTGAAATCAGTCTTCCGGACTTGGAATCCGTAGGGGGGCTATGCGGATTTCTGAATTACACTGGGCTGAGTTGTCCCAAGCTTAAATCAGTTTCGGAAAAATTATTTATAAGTACCGCTCCCAACTGCTCTCAGGTTTCTTTCCCCGCATTAAATTCTGTACCTAATATCAAGATTGAAAATAATGGTAAACTCTCTGACTTCTCTACTTTCGCCACAGTCATTGAAAACGGTTCAGTGACTGATGGAAATTGGGAGGTAACAGGCTGTAAATATAATCCTACATGGCAAGACATGAAGGAAGGTCGTTGCAAACCTGCTGAATAAAACAGCTCAAACAGTTAAAATTTTTCTGCCAAACCTCGGCTCGTATATTACCTTGAATAGCGGGTCGAGGTTTTCAAATTATTAAAATGAAATTCAAACCGAAACTCTTATATATCCTGACAACACTTCTGTCGCTCACCCTCGCTTCCTGCATGGAGTGGGACTACGGCGATGTGGTAGAAGACTTTAATGCAACCGGCTCAGGACTGTTCATTACTAACGAAGGAAACTTCCAGTATGGCAACGCGACGCTTTCCTATTATGACCCGGCAACGAATCAGGTTCAGAACGAGGTGTTTTTCCGCGCAAACGGAATGAGACTCGGTGATGTGGCGCAGTCCATGAGCATCTATGACAACAAAGGGTGGATAGTGGTGAACAATTCCCATGTCATCTTTGCTATCGACCTCAATACGTTCAAGGAAGTGGGGCGCATCGAGGATCTGACCTCTCCGCGATATATCCACTTCCTGAGCGATGAAAAGGCTTACGTCACGCAGCTTTGGGACAACCGCATCTTCATTGTCAATCCCAAGAAGTATGAAATTACAGGCTACATTCAGGTGCCTGACATGACGATGGAGAGCGGCTCAACGGAGCAGATGGTGCAATACGGCAAATATGTGTACTGCAACTGCTGGAGCTACCAGAACCGCATCATCAAGATAGATACCGAGACTGATAAGGTGGTGGACCAGCTGACGGTCGGCATACAGCCCACGTCCCTTGTAATGGATAAGTACGACAAGATGTGGACT
>ERZ778516.2643-NODE-2643-length-11665-cov-4.369251_pt1 | contig 11665 bp, 4 predicted proteins | sample MGYA00510342_ERZ778516 | MGnify/ENA primary metagenome ERZ778516 (study PRJEB29527, sample SAMN07138961) | mouse gut metagenome | material: feces | host: mouse | place: China:Nanjing | collected 2016-01-25 ...
TAAGTCAAAATGTAATTATATTTAATGCAATTAAAACAGATACACAGGCAAGGCTTTCGGGGCACGATGTTGATAGCGATTTTGTATTTGTAACTAATCAAAGTGATCTGGCGGATCTTGCAAGAAGAGCATATGTACAATATCCAACAATTATCAATGAAGTTGAAGAACTAATTACAAGTGGCTATCATTTTTTGTTAGAAGATTATGCAAAAATGGATAATAAGATAGCTGATGCGCAGGAATCAATAGGAACTTCTACAGATGTCGCACAACTTGCTTTGAGTTATTATTATGATGGTAACATGGAAAGCCCTGAACTGGAAGAATGCTTTATTATTCTGTCAGTGATTGGTCAGATTAGTATTGACCTTGCTAAAAAGAGTTTTGATATAAACGTTGTGAAAGAAATTAACAGAATTCGTAACCTGCCATGTATGAAGAGGAAAGAGATTCCGTTATTTTTTGCCGAAACAAAGAAAAGCAGAAATAATAAAGAGTATGATGGGAAAGAAGTCAAATCATTGAACTGTCCAATGGATATTATGGCAGATCTTATTGAAAAAAATGTAATTAAGTATGCAGGGAGAGAGTCGCATGTTCCGCTGCGTGACTTCCTGAATCATGATGTCATTGGAAAAGGAAATAAATATAAAAAAGATAAAGTTATTTCAGAGGCAAAAGAATATAACAGGACTGAAAAATGGATTGAAAAGAACAGAGAGCAAATGGATGACAGTACATATTTCTCTATGAAAAACAATGCCATGTCCCAATTTTTAAATAAAGCCAGTAAGAATCTGGATCAGGAAACAATTATGCAGCTTATTATTTATGCAGTGAAAGATGAAAACTCTGATATCAGTACAACAGTTTTAAATTTTTTGTTTCGGAATTATAAAGAGGAATTTATGAATTGCTTTACAAAAAAACGGTCTAAAATAGGTGAAATTTTTTCACAAAATGCCAAAAAAGCTATATAAATCAAGGGTTTTGAAAATCTCCTTATGAGAGAGAAAAAGAACATACACAAAAGGATCGTATGCTGAGTCATGGATGTTATTCTTTCTCAACACATGTATGTCATACTATGACATCATCAGATCTGGCATTGTGGTAATCCAGATAAGTCCAATTAAAACTGTAGGAGAGTTTTGAATGTTGATAAAATAAAAACTGATGATGTCAGGCAATTACTGTAATATTACAGTTTTCATAAATATCATTTATAATTTTCTCCAGGTCAGGGTAGTTTCACTGCCACATTGACCAATCGTACCCCGACTCCACTAGGGGTACAAAAGTAAGATATTCAAAACAATAACAAAATCCCGTAGAGCATACATCCACATGTGAGCTGCAGGTCATCCAGCGGTGAAACTCCAACATCACTGCTGGATGTTCTTTCAAGAATTTTTCAAAAATTACATAAACAAAAATATAATTTTATGGAGGTATTAAAATGGAACTAAAAGAAAGAGTGAAAGCATTTATAGAGGATACAGGAGCGACAATCACAGCCTTCTGTAAGCGTATTGATATCAGCATCACATACTATTATAAATGGATGAATGGTAGTGTTGTATTTTCTGATAAACTCAATGAACGGATCACAAAGTTTTTAGATGATGTTTATACAAAATAATTAAGTGTTTTCTAAAAATGTATAAAAAACACCAATATAAACTAATATGTCAACAAGCATAGCATATATTTAGATGGATGTAAAGGAGGAATTTCAAATGGCAGTAGGTGGATAATCAGTCTGAGATTGAATGTGGAGATTAGTGGAGAATATTTATTGTAGAAATGCAGAATATACGTTCTATTTTGATTGATGATAGAAAAGGAGTGTGATATAATATTTAAAAATATAAAATGGAGAATTAGTTATGGAAAATAATAAAAGTGGTATAGAACCTGTCAATATAGCACTTGGGGGTTTTGTTGCAGATATCATTTTGCTTATTGTGGCATTTCCTATTGCTGGTATTGGTAATGCTTTTTTGTTTTATAGTTGGCTTATTCTACTTATAATTGCAACTTCTGTTATAGTGGTTGGATGTATAGGAATAAAAGTACAAAATATAAATGAGGAAAATAGGGTTGTTGAAAATATGAATCAATTCCAATGTGAATATGATGATTATTTAGAAAAATTAGGAATAGTAAAATGTGATACACAAGTAACATTGATTGATAAAAACCAATATGACTTTGAATCTCATATACCACAGTACTTGTGGATTACAGATGGTAGTTTTAATATGTTCCCCATGTCAAAGTATTATAAAGAGAATCAAACGAGTGCAAGCTGCAAGCCTGACGTGTCTATTTTAAAGTTAATATCAATTTCTGTTGATTCTATTCTATATTTTGAAGAAGTAGGTGAGTTGCGTAAACATACTAAAGTATCTGGGGGCGGTACTTCATTAAAAGGTGCTTTGGTTGGATATGCCATTGCCGGTGATATCGGAGCTTTAATTGGAAGTAGAAGCTCAATAGAAACTGAGATTGTTTCTGAAGATGACCGCAGGATTGAATTGATATACAAGAATCAAGATGAAAATATTTGTAATCTTGAATTTACCCATGATGCATATCATGTTCTAAAAAAACTAATACCTTCAAAAGAATTTAGAAGAATTATAAGGTCAAATATGAGTCAAGAGGCAAATGAAAGTAATAATCTTGATAATCAGGATTTTGAAAATGTAAAGAAAAGGTTGAAACAATTAAATGAATTACAAAATGAGGGACTTATAAGTGAAGAAGAATTTCTTGAACGAAAGAATGATATATTAAATTCATTATAGAATAGATTTGAATATGATTAGTAATTGAGGCATCTTCTGTAGAAGGTGTCTTTTTATGTACAAAATTAAAGGGAGGAAAATAATGACAGAATTCCTATTAGAAATATTAGCCAAGTTAAAAAAGAGTGCAAGTAAAGAACAAATAAATAAAGATATTCAATCTTTGGGGAAATTTTATATAGACTTAATTGGCAGACTTCCAAAAGGGAAAACACAACAGCAATTAAAGAACGATCTAAAGAACACAGAAATTAAAATTAATCTAAGTCCCAAAATTACAAAATCAAGTATCCAGAAAGCAATTAAAGAGGTAAATGCTGGCTCTGCAAAAATTGATGTTAAGATTGGAAATGGACAGCAGATTAAGAGCACATCTAATCAAATAAACAGACTGAACCAGAATGTGCGTAACACAGATACATTTTTCAGCAAATTAAGAAATACAATAATCAATACATTTTCTGCTGGAAAAATTGCAATGACTTCTTATTTGTTTGTATTGAACGAGATTCGAAAAGCAGGACAAAATGCAAGACAGGCAATAGAGGATATTAATAAAGCGGTAACAGACTTACAGATTGCTACTAATAATAGTAGAAATGCTGTTGAAGATCTTGTAAAGAGCTATAATGAATATGGCAAAAATCTTGGAAGTACAACGACTCAGATTACATCGGCAGCAGATGATTATTTCAGAGCAGGAAAAACGCTTAATGAAGCACAAAGTCTAATAAAAGATAGTATAATGCTTTCTAAATTGGGTCAGATTGACTCAGGAGAAGCTACAGAAGATTTGCTTGCTGTGATGAATGGGTATGCAATGTCAGTTGATGAAGTTGGACATGCACTCGATGCCATGACGGCGATTGACCTCAAAGCAGCAGCATCTAGTGGTGAAATCGCTACAGCATTAAAATATTGTGCATCAAGTGCTGACGTGGCAGGCGTTTCTTTTGATAGGTTGTCAGCTATGATTGCAACTGTAAAGGATAAGACTCAACAGAGTGCAGAAACAGTTGGTACATTCATGAATACCTTACTTTCCAGGTTCAGAGATGTTAAGTTAGGACAATTTATAGATGATGATGGAGAAGATCTGTCAGATGTTGAGAGCATTCTTGGATTATTAGATATTAAATTACGAGACAGTCGAGAAGAATTCCGCAATTTTGAGGACATAATCAATGAGGTTGCATTGTCATGGAATAATTATTCTTCAGTGCAACAGGCAGCGTTGGCAAAGGCATTTGCAGGAACTAGGCAACAAAACCGCTTTCTGGCACTTATGGAGGGATATAATAAAACACTTGAATTAACGGAAGTTGCAGCTAATTCAGCAGGAACTGCTATAGAAAAATTCCAAAATTCATATATGAATTCATTAGAAGCAAAGAAAAACACACTTCAAGCTTCCTTTGAGTCTTTGGTAATGAATTCTGATATGGATAAGATTTATTCGAATATTATGTCAGCGACAACAGCATTGGTAGATTTTATAAATCAGGCAAATTTGCTTAAAGGTGTTTTCTCTTGGCTTGCAGTAACAGGTGGAATTAAAGTATTTTTGACAATCAGAACCGCTATCAATGAGGCTTATATAGGACTGAACAGATTTCAGAATGCATTAAATATTGTAAAAAATGCAAATATTTCTACGAAGGGTTTTGAACAACTATTATCACTTACAAATTCCCTTTCTGTGAGCCAGATGAGACTTGTATTATCATCTAAAAATTTATCTACAGAACAGAAGAAACAACTTATAACAAGTTCTGCTCTTAGTGAAAAGGAAAAAGCATTATTAATCCAAACATATGGATTGACTACAGCTGAAACAGGATTGACAGCAGCGACGACGACTATGGGAAATGCTTTCCGTGCTTTATGGAGTACATTACTTGCAAATCCTTTGATTTTGGTGACGACTTTAGTATCTGGTGCGGTGATGGCATGGCAATCATACAAACAAAATATTGAAGAAGTTCGTCAAGCCACCGAAGAATCAGCCAACACCTACAAAGAGGCAGCTTCTTCTATAGATGATTATACCAAACGTTATCAGGAACTACACAAAGCCCTCCTTGCAGCAAAAGGAAGCGAAGAAGAGACAAGGCGAGTAAAAGAACAATTATTAGAGCTTCAATCTTCATTGAATGAGAAGTTCTCTGAGACACATGGAGCGATAAACCTGTTGACTGGAGATTATAAATCCTGTACAGACGCAATCAAATCTCTCAACAAAGAAGCTGCACAAACTTTTCTGAATGAGAACCAGAAAGGTATCAAACAGGCAACAGCCAAAATGACAGATGATAACCATTATAATCTCAGCTATACTGGTATGATATCGGAATCAGATGAAGGAAAGATTCTCAAAGAAATTGCAGAAAAGTATAAAGAACAGGGTGTCAGACTGTCAGAAGAACTTGACGGAGCACAGTTTTCCATCCATCTGGACGCTGATCCACAATCCGCATATAAAACGATTCAGTCATTTGAGAATGATGTCCGTGATAAGGCAAGAGAATTAGGTGATGAACATCTCTTTGATGATGTACTGGAAATATCCTCTGCCTCTCTGAATGATGCAAAATCTACGATTGATAAGTATGGAGACATTTACAGACAGGCTCTTACCGCCGATATCGTATCTGATGATAGTAAAGCGAAGGTATATAATGATGCTCTTGAAGCTGTAAAAGCCTATAATGAAGCTGTATTACAGAGCGAAGATATCTATAATGATGAATCTGTAGAGAATGCAAGACAGTCATTACAGGCACTTCATGATGAAATCAACAATAATGAAGCATGGGAAAAGTATGGATTCCTGATAGATGATGTATTTGATCAGGCTGATACCAGACTGTTAGATTTTAATAATGCCCTGAAGAGTGATTCCGGATTAAAAGAACTTACAAAAGATTTAAAAGGGCTTAGTGATCTGGACTTGAAAGCTCTGAATGAAAATATTGGTGACAATACTTCCTTTGATAAATTAAAGGAATCTGCTGAAAATTATAATATCAGTGTAGACGAACTGATTGATTCTCTTGTCCGATTAGGTGTGGTTCAGGGAGAAGTTGTATCTGAATCTTCTGACATGGAAGAACCCAAATGGGACTATTCCACCACACTTGAAAATCTGGACAAAGTAAAAGACAGTCTGGATGTACTTGACAAAACATTTGCAAAATTATTCGATGCAGATGAACTCATAGGATTTGAAGATCTTTCTTCCATTAATGAAGCGTTCAAAGATGTAGATGGTATTGAAGATTACATCAGGCGTATTCAGGAAGCAGGACAGAATACGGAAGAAGTAAGTCGGATCTTTGGCGAACTGACTGGTGCGTATCTGGAACATACGGGTGTACTTGCCAATGTCACAGAAGAGAATAAAAACCTTATTATTTCCATGCTTGAGGAAATGGGTATTGCCAATGCAGAAGAGATCGTGCTTGCACAGTTAAGCGCACAGCATGAAGTACTGGCTTTACAGAAACAGTTCCTTGCACAGACAGGTCATGAACTGATTGAAGCGACAATCGAAGAAATCAATCAGTTCCTTGCAGAATCAGATGCATCTGATATTGCAAAGCAGTCACTGGCACAGCTGGCATTGGAGAAGATAGACCTGAGTAATATCCAGCTTGATGAATCGGGAAATATCTCACAGCTTATCTCTTTGGCGAATGCGGCAGGGGCTTCTGCTACAGCAGTGGCAAAAGCACAACAGGCTATAAACACCATTAACACAATGAATAAAAATGGAGCAAATGGTTCTGCAGGTGACTTCCACAGACTTGATAACGCAACATTAACAGTTGGCCAGATTAAGAATAACACATATGACTGGCAGTATGAGAAACTTGATCCCAATGATTTTATCGTGACGAATTCACCAAAGTATACTCCAAAATACAAAGGTGGCTCCAATACAAATAAAGCGATTGAACAGGCAAAGAAGGATGCGGAAAAAGAAACAAAGAAAGCAGCCAAAGAAGCTGAAAAAGAATTCGAGAAAGAAATAGATTTCTTTGAAAGAAGGATACAGGTCCTTACAGATGCCTTCTCAAACCTTGAAAAAGGAATGGAGAATGTCTTTGGTGCCGATGCAAAGAACACGCTCTTATCGGCTCAAATTGGCATTCTGGATGAAGAGATCAACAACTATACAGATGCACTTGCCATGTACCGTCAGAAGGCGAATGAGGCTCTCTCAGGGGTAAGTGATGACCTTCGTGACAAGATTGTAAATGGTGCCGTCCAGATCACTGACTTTATTGGTGACGGCAATGAAGAAGTTGTAGAAGCAATGGAAGCCTATGAAGGATGGGCTGATAAGGTTGCTGACTGCACACAGAAACTGGAAGAACTGAAAACACAGATCCGCCAGTTGGAATTACAGAAATTCAATAACATTGTAGAAGACTTTACAAATCAGTTTGATATCCATGGTGATGCAATTGATTTAATCAGCAAGCAGATTGGCTTATTGGAAGAAGCTGGTCAGCTGATTGGTGAAAGCTTTTATACAAAACAGATTGAACAGTCAAAGAAACAGCTGAATACTCTGGAATCAGAGAAAACAAGGCTGGTAGAACAGATGAATGAAGCTTTGACTTCCGGAAGAATTCAAAAAGGAACAGATGAATGGCTGGAAATGGTCAGTGCTCTGTCCGATGTAGAAGGAAATATCCTTGACTGTAAGACTGCTATTGAGGAATTTGACAATGAACTGTTGAACCTTAACTGGCAGATCTTTGAACGTGTCCAGACTGAATTTGGAAATATCTCTTCCGAACTTGATAATCTGGCTGGACTCTTTGACGACTTTAATGATATCAGAGTATCAGATGGTAAAGGCACATGGACAAAACAGGCGATTGCTACATTAGGTCTGTATGCACAGCAGTATGAACTTGCACAGTATCAGGTCGGACAATATGGTGAAGCAATTGACAGGCTGAATCAGGATTATGCTGCCGGAAGATATTCTGCGACTGAATATGCGGATAAACTTGCTGATCTGGTGAAGGAACAATGGGATGCCGTGAATTCTGCTGAAAGTCTTGAAGATGCTATTTATGACCTGAATGAGATAAGAGTCAACGAAGAAATCAAAGTAATCGAAGATGAAATAGATACTTATAAGAAGCTGACAGACGCGCAGGTTGAGGCACTTGATGCCGCTCAGTCTCTTCATGAATATGAACAAAGCATTGCCGAGAAAACAAAAGCTGTCACAGACATAGAACGTCAGCTTGCAGCCATGCAGAATGACAGTACTTCCGCTACTGTAGCCAAAAGAAAACAGCTTGAGGAACAGCTTGCAGAAGCAAAGAAAGCACTTTCAGAAGAAGAATATCAACATTCCATAGAAACACAGAAAAACGCCTTAAATGAGCAGTATGAAGCATTTGAAGGAGAACGCAACAAAGAAATTGAAGCACTCCAGTTAACTCTGGAAGACAAAGAAAAACTGATTGCAGATTCTCTGGAAATCGTAAAAGCAAATGCGGCTACAGTAGGAGAAGAAATCGCCATGATTGCACAGGAACACGGAGTCATTGTATCTGATTCCATCATTTCCGCATGGCAGTCCGGAGAGAATGCGATTGCTTCTTATGGTGCCGTACTGACCGATCAGTCCAGTGCATTCATTGGCAATATCATGGGTGTTCAGGATTATGTATACGGATTACAGGCACAGGCAAATTCTACCGCAGATTCCCTGTCATGGATGTTCAGTACAAGAGCGGATAATCTGGTAAATCAGCTGACCGCTTCTTATTACAGTGAAGCAAACCTGAACGCAATGACCAACACTCTGCAGAACAGTCTGATTAATACACTGGAAAGAGGATATGATGTCAGCAGTATTACCAGTGCACTCTCTTCCATTGCTTCCGGGGCGAATTCTGTAGCAGATGCTGCGAATAAGGCGGCACAGGCTCTTGCAAGTATGGGTGCCGCACAAACTGGTGCAGGTGCAGGATCAGGCTCTGATTCCGGTTCCGGGGATAAAGGATATAAAGTGGTTGATACAAAATATGGAAGAACAATCAGAACATATTCTACCAGACAGGAAGCGGATGACTATATCAGAAGTAACAAAAGCACCAGTAAGTATTTTACGGTCATGAAGGCTGCTAAAGGTGGTATTGTTACAAAAGACAAAAATAATCCTCTGAATCATATAGCCGAAGCTGTTGGTGAAGATACCATGATAGCTGCCAAAGACGGGGAAGGCGTACTGACCAGAAGACAGACCGAAGCTGTGAGTGACCTTGCGGAAACCATAGAAGGAGAAAGGTTGGCTGTTGCAAATGGTAGTGGAGGAACTGCTGATCAGGATCAGTTTCTGACATTTGAGGAATTTGTTGCCTTACATAATAAAAATAATCCCGGCACTCAGTTTTATCCATTGCAGCGTTCAATCAACGGCGAAACGGATAAATTGAATACTCAATTAAAGTTATCAGACGGTTCTCAGCTGATACCGGCAGGTGTTCGTAACATGAATGTGAATATTCCTGAATTTGTAAAGACAGATAGACAGGGTTCGAATGTAAATATCAGATATGACAGTCTGGTTACGGTAAATGGTGATATAAATGATACGAAGCACTTTACAAAACAGATTACCGGATGTATTGAGAACACACTAAACAGAATCAATCGTGATTTTGCAATACATTGCAGGTAATATCTATAGCCACACTCTGAAATATGGGCGTGGTTATTATGATAAATGTAACACATAAACAGACAGCAGTAATCACATCTGCTGCCGCAATCTGTATGCAGGACAAGGCTCTGTTTCCCTGTCCTGCTGCCATTATACATAGTTAAAACTGAATATTGGACATTCAGGGGCATTGTTGATGACGTGATGACGTTGGCAATGCTCTTTTTATATAGGGAAAAGTTTACCCCATGCTGAATAAGCAGAGAAAGAAATGAATAAGATGAAAAGAATACCGAAAAAAGAGGGAAAGCTTGAAGGATACGAAGCAAAATATAAAGGTTAATGTTGTATATGGAGATAAGAAACTGGTTGATTGTATGAAAAATGTGATTATTAAAAGAACAAAACAATAGAAAACAGATCCTGCATCATGTATAATGATTTCAGTGTACATCATGCAGGGATATAATAAATACGATTGGAGCTGTGTAATTATGAGAGGTAATCGTGCTGTATTATATCTTAGGCTTTCGAAAGAGGATGCAGATAAAATCAGTAAAGGAGATGATAGCGCAAGTATAAAAAATCAAAGACTTCTGCTGACAGATTATGCACTGGCGCATGAATTTAAAGTGTTAAAGGTATATTCCGATGATGATGAAAGCGGTCTGTATGATGACAGGCCAGACTTTGAAAAGATGATGATGGATGCAAAGCTGGGTGAATTTGATATCATTATTGCAAAGACTCAATCCAGATTTTCCAGAAATATGGAACATATAGAGAAATATTTGCATCATGACCTTCCGAATATTGGAGTAAGATTTATTGGTGTCGTGGATGGAGTCGATACAGATAATGAAGCAAATAAGAAGAGCAGACAGATCAATGGTCTTGTAAACGAATGGTACTGTGAGGACTTATCAAAGAATATCCGCAGTTCTTTCAAGGCAAAAATGAAGAATGGGCAATTTCTGGGGCCTTCCTGTCCATATGGTTACAAAAAAGATCCTGCTGACCATAATCATTTAGTCATCGACGAATATGCAGCAAAAATTGTAAGGAAGATTTATAGATTGTATCTGTCTGGATATGGAAAAGCGAAAATAGGTTCTATCCTGTCTTCTGAAGGTATATTGATCCCTACATTATACAAAACAGAAGTGTTAGGCGAAAATTATCACAATTCAAAGGCATTGGATACAACAAAACACTGGTCATATCAGACAATTCACACAATATTAAATAATGAAACATATATGGGTCATCTGATCCAAAACAAAGTCAATACATTATCCTACAAAGACAAAAAGAAGAAAATGCTTCCAAAAGAAAAATGGATCATTGTAAAAAATACCCATGAAGCGATTATTGAACCAGAGATGTTTGAGATGGTACAGAAATTGCAGAAAACACGAACAAGGAGTGTTGGATCAATGGAAGAGAATGGTATTTTTTCCGGACTCATTTACTGTGCTGATTGCAAACATGCCATGTCAAGGAAATATGCCAGGCGTGGAGCCAGAGGTTTTACAGGTTACATATGCAAAACTTATAAGACTCAGGGAAAGAGATTTTGCAGCAGTCACAGCATAGACATAGATGGTTTGGAAAATGCGGTATTATCTTCCATAAAAAGTGAAGCAAGAAAAATTCTGAATGAGGAAGATGTAGATGAACTGAAAAAGATGCAGGTTTACAGTGAAAGCAGAGAATGCTATGAAATTCAGTTGGACAGTATTCAAAAGCGATTGGAAAAGATAGAGAGATTCAAGAGAAAGACATATGACAGTTATATGGAAGACTTGATCTCGAAAGAAGAGTACATGAAATACGTTTCTGAATATGAAGCTGAAATCAAAGAATTACAGGAACAAAGGGCTGTGATCACTGACGAGGCAGACTTGCAGCAGGAACTGGATGACAGGCATGATGAATGGGTAGAAGCTTTTAGAGATTACATAAATGTGAAAACACTGACAAGAGATATGGTTCTGGAGTTGATTGAGCGGATTGAAGTATGTGATGATGGCTCTATTACAATCTATTATAAATTCCAGAATCCATATGCAGATTAGTGTCTACTATACGTATACGCTACATGTGTAGCCATGGCAGAGCACATCAGCGGCAGCGAAGGTGATTTTGTCAGGCG
>ERZ778516.2647-NODE-2647-length-11645-cov-4.575065_pt1 | contig 11645 bp, 10 predicted proteins | sample MGYA00510342_ERZ778516 | MGnify/ENA primary metagenome ERZ778516 (study PRJEB29527, sample SAMN07138961) | mouse gut metagenome | material: feces | host: mouse | place: China:Nanjing | collected 2016-01-25 ...
ACACGTCTTCTGGCACAGTCTGTAAACCAGAAATATAAATAATCGTATTCATTGCAACTGCCTGCCATGCGCATACAATCATAACACCAATCCATGCCTTACTCGGACTCGATAAAATACTAGAGCGCAGCGATTCAATTCCTATCATATCTGCAACTGCCGGAAGGATATATGTAAAGAAATAGTTAAAAATATAACCTACAACCAAAGAACCTAAAATATTTGGTAAAAAGTATGCGCCACGGAAAAATCCTTTTGCGCGAATCTTACTGTTTAATGCCAGCGCTAAAATTAGGCTTAAAACATTAACCACAATTGTCGTTACCACTGCCAGTTTAATGGTAAACAAATACGATTTACCTACACGTGCATCGGAAAACAAGTCAATATAGTTGCGCAGCCCTACCCAGTCATACTTGCCAAACCCCTTAAAATTGGTAAAGCTATATATGACACCTCGTATTAACGGAATGGTATTAAAGCAGACGAACAATAGCAAAATTGGTATCGTAATCAATAAAAATGTTCGTTGTCTATCATTTTTCATTGTCTTTTCTCTCCTTCCCCATTTTAAAATTTAATGATTTTGTTGATATTCCTGTACTAGACGAATAATATCTCGATTATACCGCAGCCAGTTTGTATCAAACTTTGCAAGGAAATCGTCAACATTTTTCTCAATTAAAAAGGTCTGTAACAGTGCATCCACCGACATTTCTGAAGGATAATAATGATCCTGATAGTCTGTCATATTTCCTTCTTCAATAAACGGAAGCATTCCATCAAGCATAGAGGCAAGTTGAAAATCTCCTTTTTTGCAGGGAACTGCATTCTGATCATCAATGTACTTTTGCATATTCTCATATTCGAGAAGGAAATCAAGCACCTCATATGCTGCTTCCTTGTTCTCACAAGCCGCCGTAACACTAAAACCTAAGTCGATACCTGAATTCAGTGTTCTATCCTCTTTCTGATCACTTGCTGGCATTACAAACGAATCAATGTTTAAGTCAGGATTTACTGACAAAATCTGTGGTGTCGCATAACTTCCTATTGGATACATTGCCGACTCGCCGCGCGCAAATGCTGTACATGCATCATTATAGCTATAGGCAAACGGATCCTCTGGTCCATAAGGCAGCAGTGACAAATATTTCTCTGCAAGTTCTTTATATTCTGTTGTAAAATTGGTTTCTCCTCTGTTGACCTGTTTTGTGGTATCAGAAGGCGAAAGTTCAACTGCCATTGCATTCCAAGGTGCCAGACACGTCCATATGTCTTTAAAACCAAAATAAAATGGAAGAATATTTTCCGATTTTATCTGTTCACACAATTGCGTTAACTCATTCCATGTTTCTGGGATTTCCCACCCATGCTCTGCAAACATATCTTTGTTGTAGAGTACACCGGCTGCATTTGCTACATATGGTACGATATACGTTCCTTCGGTTGGCACAAGTTCCAATGCTTCAGCAATATCCAAATACCCCTGATTAATGTCCTGCAATCCTGGATAATCCGATACGTCTGCTAAGATTTCTGCATCTACAAAATAAGAATAATTGATATCTCCGCCGATTCCGATAATATCAGGATAATCCTCTCTGATAAATCGTGTTTTTAAAATCGTCATAGCATCATTCGGTGAACTGATTGTCAAATGGATGTCTGTATGTGTCGCATTAAACTCCGCTTCCACCGTCTTAAAGTAGTTGGCTGCTTCCGGCTTATACTGCACAATCTCAATTTCCGTCTTGTCCGACGAAGCCCCACACCCTTGAAGCGGTACTATTACTGCCATACAGCATAATGCCGTCCCCAAGCATTTAAACGTTTTCCCTTTCATAGCATTACTCCTTTCCTATTTGATAAATTCATGATAACATATCTTTATGCTATCTAAAATAGCACTATTTTGGATATTTTATATCTTTTTGTTATTTTTATATCTTTTATTTGAAATGACCTAGCATTTTGGTATATAATATATAATATGCATTAACTTGTTTCCATATGAATACAAAATATACTGACAGTCAGTCTTTACGACTTTACCCTTTAGTGCTGTCGCGCAGCGACTTTAAATAGGAGGATTCTACTATGAGCGAAGTTATTTTTTCAGTATTTCCAAGCGAAAATTTTGTCGATTTGGGGTTATATCAATTTGGCTGGGAACAATGTGACCCCTCCCATTCTTTTGGGCCTGCCGCACGCAATCACTATTTATTTCACTATTGCCTTTCCGGCACTGGAATGCTCTATTCACAAAATGGTCGGAAAGAATCCGATACTTTCCATATTAAAAGCGGTCAGGGGTTTATGATTTTTCCCCATCAGGTATGTATGTATATTGCGGATCATGAAATTCCTTGGGAATATGTTTGGATAGAATTTGATGGATTACGTGTAAAAGAAGCAATAGAATTAGCGGGGTTAAAACCAGAACAACCTGTCTATAAGGCACGCTATAAAGATATTTCTGAAACAATGAAAGAAGAAATGCTATATATTGTAAATCACAAAGAGGAATCGCCGTTTCATTTAATTGGGCATCTCTATCTATTTATTGACAGTCTTGTCCGCTCCTCCACTTCAGTTCCACTTGGTCAAGGCAGCAGTTTGCGAGAATTTTATCTAAAGGAGGCAATCTCTTTTATTGAACAAAATTTTCAGAACGATATTTCTGTGGAGGATATTGCTGCTTGTTGTGGCCTAAACCGCAGTTATTTTGGGAAAATTTTTCATGAAAATATGGGAAAATCTCCACAGGAATTTTTAATTTCTTATCGAATGACAAAAGCTGCCGAATTGTTGAAACTGACAGCCTTATCCGTTGCAGATATCGGAAATGCAGTCGGCTATCCAAACCAACTGCATTTTTCCAGAGCTTTTAAAAATGTTTATGCCATTTCACCTAGACAATGGCGATTAGAACACGGCGGTGGTAAACAACATAAATGATTTGTTTTTATTTTTAACGCACTTTAAAGATGCTAATGCATCTTGCTGCATGGCATCATCGCAGAAAAAACTTAGGATTCTGTTGCAGTTATTTTTAAAGTGCGTTGAATAAAGCATTCATATAAATACATATTTTTGCATACGGATTCAATAAATTCCTCATTATAAAAGGATTTGTTTTGGGTAAGATGACAATCTGCCTTACTGTCAACAATATGCGAAATCAGATCAAAAAACGCCGCATGACTTAAACGGCAAGTTCCGTTTTCCTTTTGCCAGTATATCAGAACCTCATCCTCCAAGAAACAAATCATGTCCTCCCATACGGTATTCTGCTTATCCCTTGATCGGCTCAACAGGAAATTGAAATGCACCATAATATTTGTTGCCCGTGTCAGTAAATGCAGCGCCGTTTCATTATACGCATATAGTTCACTAAGCACAGCCGACGCCGTTTCTGCGCTGATTGGTTCTCCTTGTTCTGCTTTATCCAGCGCTTCTTGTTTTTTCTCACTGCGCTCTGGCAGAGGAAAGACTTCCTCAAAATATGCTTTTTCTATCTGCTGTTCCTTCCATATCTGCTCCCTTTGATAGCGTTTCTCATACTCCGTAAAATACAAGCTTGTCTTTAACCAGTCCGCCAATTCCTCCTCATAAGGGGAACTGCCCTCATACTGGCTGGAAGCAAACTGGCTGCGTACTTCCCGCCAGCCATAATACTCCAAATAGCGTGGATAAGAACTAACATATGTATTGTAACGCGGATGCATTACCCAATCTCGAAATGCCTGCTGAAAACGGCGGCTGCGCAGTAGTTTTCCCCAGCTTCCATCCGGACAGTACTGTTCTTTCAATCTATGGAAACGCTGTGCGTGCGGGATATATCCTTCTTCATGAACAGAATTTCCCTTATTGTTATGATCCAGCGCCTCCGTAAATGCCTGTAGAAATTCATCCTGCATTTGTTCCAGACGCCTGCATTCCTCTACTTTTGCCGCCAATGCTTCCGCAAACGGAAACTGTTCCAGCCTGCAAAGATTATGAAATACAAAGTCCATATTGGAAAACGATGACATCAGCATCCACTGCTGCGCTTTTTCCAGAAACGTTTCCGCAAAAGAAACCCGCTGTTCTTCGCTTCCTTTCCCTTTTGCGAACAAATATGCTTCCCTGCAAAAAGTATATAAACGGCGTTCTTCTATTAATTCCGACCAACATTGCAAATCTTGTGCATACTCCTGATAATGCGGATCTTCGATAAGCAGCGACTGCATAGTGCGAAGCGTCTCCTCTTTCGGCTCAGTATCATCAGCATTATCCAAAAAGAAACCATAGGCGATGCACAGAGCGAAATAGAAGTTCTGCTCTATTCCCTCTGGATGCTGTTTCCTTTCTTTCTCTAAAAAACGACACATTTTTTCCAAAAATTCCGAACTGTACTGCCTTTTCAAAAATTCTGGATGACAGAATATTACAATCCATTGCTGTGCCTTCCAATAGTGCCAAGGAATACCCCAATAGCGGTCAAATTCCTTTGGCGGATTTTCTATTTTTGCATCGCCGTATTTATAATAGATAAGCTGGATAAGTTTCTGAAAGCGGCGTTTTTCCGCCTTTTTTTGCAGCAGGTATCTTCGTCTGGCAATGCGTCGGCTCTTTTTACCACCTAACAAATATTTTTCTATCCACTTTTGTATGCTTCCAAATAGCTTACGCAGATATTTCAATATTTCTAATTGCATCTTAAAACCCCCATTTTCCTTTGGATGTCAATATTATCACAGCCCATATATGGGTTTTCATACATGGGTTTTCATTCATAGGTTTTCATTCATAGATTTCCATTTATGGATTTCCATTTATAGATTTCCATTTATGGATTTCCATTCATGGATTTCCATTTATGGATTTCCATACACGGGTTTGCACACTAAAAATGCGCTGCCTTCACAACACTGCAAAGACAACGCACTTTTCTGCTATTATCGCTTTCCGTACCCTTTAGTCTTCTGCATTCTCCGCAACTTTTGCTGCTCTTGCCTTAACTTCTGCCTCCTGAATATCATTTGGCGTCTGCTCGTATCTTGCGAAGGTATATTCAAAGTTGCCACGTCCGCCTGTCATAGATCGCAAAACGGTACAGTAGCCTGTCAACTCCATAATCGGAATATCCGCTTCAATCACCTGTTTGCCATTCCCTGTAGGATTCATACCCAGCACTCTGCCACGGCGCTTATTTAAGTCGCCCATAATATCGCCTGTATAGCGTTCAGGCACAGTTACCTTTAACGATACAATTGGCTCAAGCAATACAGGTGTTGCTTCCATAATTCCTTTCTTAAATGCCTGAATTGTTGCCATTTTAAATGCCATTTCCGAAGAATCTACTGGATGATAAGAACCATCGTAAAGCACTGCCTTAACACCTACTACCGGATATGCTGCCAAAGGCCCTTTGATTACGGATTCCTGCAAGCCTTTTTCTACCGCTGGATAATAATTCTTAGGAACTGCGCCGCCTACTACTTCCTGCTCAAAGATATAAGGCTTTTCCAAATCGCCGGATGCTTCAAAACGCATCTTTACATGACCATACTGTCCGTGTCCGCCGGACTGTTTCTTATATTTGTATTCCACATCCGATTTTTTGCGGATAGTTTCGCGGAATGCAACTTTGGGCTTGCTTAACTCTATCTCACACTTATACTCATTCGCAAGGCGGCTCTGAATTACCTCTAGCTGCTGCTCACCAATACCATACAAAAGTGACTGTCTGTTCTCTATATCATTGACCACCTTCATCGTCTGGTCTTCATGCGAAAGTTTTTGCAATGCCTGCGAAACTTTATCAATATCACCCTTATTTGGCACTTTGTAGCGCATTGCTGTATAAGGCTTAGAAATTTCAAATTTACCATATTCAATCACGGTTGCCTTTGTAGAAAGCGTATTACCGGTTCGCGCCGCTGTAAGTTTTGCAATCGCACCGATATCGCCTGCATGCAGCTCATTGATTTCAATGGGTTTACTTCCCTGCAAAATATAAAGCTTATTTACTTTTTCCTCAACATCCTTATCCTTATTGTAAATTACGTCATCAGACTTAAATACGCCGGAGCATACTTTAATCAGTGAATATTTTCCAATAAACGGATCGACAATCGTCTTAAACACATAAGCTGACTTGGGTTTTGCAAAATCATAGTTTGCTTCAAATACCTCATTTGTTTTCATATTAAAGCCTGCTATCTGCTTATTTTCTGGACTTGGCATATATTTCACAATATCATCCAATAAAGCGTATGTACCTTGACATAATACATTAGAGCCCATGCTGATCGGCACAATCGAACCATCAATAACATTGGTGCGCAGCGCAGCGCGGATTTCGTTCTCGGTAAAGGTTTCGCCGCCGAAATAACGCTCCATAAATTCCTCACTGGTTTCCGCAACCGCTTCCATTAAAGTGTCTTTGTATAGTGTTAGATTATCCTTACTGTAGTCTGGTATATCACACTCTATTACTTCTTTACCTTTCCAGCGATTTCCTGTTTCACTGACAACATTAATATATCCGACAAACTTTTCATTTTCACGAATCGGGAAATGGAATGGTGCTATCTTTTTGCCATACATCTGGGTCAATTTTTCTACAACATTCTTAAAGGATGCATTATCCACATCCATATCAGTAACATAAATCATTCGCGGCAGCTTATATTTCTCACAAAGTTCCCATGAGCGCTCAGTGCCTGCCTCAACACCTGATTTACCAGAAACTACAATAATCGCAGCATCCGCAGCGCTAATTGCCTCCTCAACTTCACCTACAAAATCAAAATATCCCGGTGTATCCAGTACATTGATTTTAACCCCTTCCCACTCAATAGGCACAACTGATGTGCTGATGGAGATTTTCCGTTTCTGTTCTTCCTTGCCAAAGTCGCTGACCGTGTTGCCGTCCTCGACTTTCCCCATACGGGAAGTGATTCCTGCTAAATATGCCATAGACTCCACAAGGCTTGTTTTCCCTGCTCCACCATGACCTAACAATACTACGTTTCTGATCTTATCAGTTGTGTAAACATTCATACGAACTACCTCCTATTTCGGAATATTTTATTTTTGTTTTCTAAAGAAAATTGTACTATATTTTTCACATAGTTTCAATGATTTTGTGCAAACTGCATAGATTTTTTTGCTACAAATATTGCCAGTGAAGTTCAAATTAATGATTGATTAGTCATCTGTTGTCTAGTTAAATGTTCAAGAATATCTCCTTCTTCTTGCTATTTGATATCTTTGCCGCTATTTACAATTTCCTTATTGCAGTTCTTTGTAGAGCATATAATAATCGGATTCCATATTGTCAAGGGCTTGTGCATGCCACTTTTTAGCGTCGTCGAGTGCTTTATTATAGACTGCGGGCGCAAGTTTTTCCAGAAAAAGGTCAAGCAGCTGCTGTTGGTGAATTATTCCAATTTCCTCGCCGCGCTCATCAAGATAAAAAGCTTCTATTTCACTCATCAGATGTTTCTTCTCCTCATCGGTGAGCGAAAAGCAGGCTAGGGATTGCTTTGTGCGTATTTTTGAGGGCATAACGATTTCTCCTTTTCTATTTTATCATATTATTTTTTTCCAATACAATCTCTGCCGCATATGTTACAAATGCATTCATTCGTTCTTGGGTAAGCCAAATATAATCCCGTTTCAAATTATCCCTCTGTTCATGATAAAATGATGTAATATACTGCCTGCGGTTATCAAATGCATCTTTTGCAAAAAAATCTAAATACGTATTTTCAAAACCCTCAGCATTTTCATATATCTGAAAAGCGCGAAAATTTGGATGCTGTTTCAAATACAGGAAATCCAAATCATACCAGTCACCTTTCCATTTCCATATCGTTTCCTGTGGATTTTTTTGGTATGCCTCTGCGTCTTTTTCTTTTAATGAAGAAACAATCTCCTGTGCCCACAAAATATCGGTCAACAAGTGGTCGTAATAACCAAGATAGAACGTCTGGTGTGGGCACACCACTGTCAGGCGCAATATTGCCAACTACAAATTCCGTGGCTTCCAATCCTTGCATTTTGTCAAGAATATCGTCCGCTATCCGCAGATGCGCCATCCATGTAGCCATAAAAACCTCCAATTTCTAATCTAACGCCACAACTTCCTTATAAAACTCCGCATAGTCTGTCCGCTTATCTTTGGTAAACTGGATTGCGGTTCTTGGGTGCTGGTTTAACTGTCCAGTCATCATATACTGTAAATCATATCCCCATACAACGCCGTCCTCTTTGAGTTTATTCATATAGTTCTGAACAAACTGAATCGCTGGATAGGTCTGATACTTAGGATTGCGCAAAAATCCCAGAAGCAGTTCCATTGCGCAGTTTCCTGCTCCACGCCCCATGCTTGCGTAGGTTGCATCCAGCCAGTCAACGCCGTCACCAACCGCCTCAATCGTATTCGCAAATGCAAGCTGCTGGTTGTTGTGTGCATGGATTCCCAGTTTTTTGCCATATTTTGCAGCAAATTCCATATAGATATCTACAAGGCGTTCGATCTGCTCTGGATATAATGAACCAAAACTATCCACAATATAAAATACTTCTACTGATGTCTTACCAAGGATATCCAGTGCAACCTTTAAATCACTTTCCTGACTATTGGAAATCGCCATAATATTGCAGCTTACCTCATAGCCCTTTTTGTATGCATCTTCGATCATATCAGCAGCGGCTGGTATTGTATTAACATAAGTGGCAACACGAATTAAATCAATGGGACTGTCTGATCTATCAATAATATCATTTTTATAATCACATCTGCCAACATCTGCCATAACTGCAATTTTTAGGTTTGTATTATTTTCACCTACAATCGCCCGAATATCGTCATCATTGCTAAACTTCCACTTTCCAAACTTACTCTCATCAAACATATCCTTGGATGCTTTGTAACCAAATTCCATATAATCAACACCCGCTTTAATGTTCGTCTGGTACAGTGCTCTTACAAACTCATCTGTAAAATAAAAATCGTTTACTAATCCGCCATCTCGCAGTGTCGCATCCAATACCTTAACAGTCGGACGATAGTCCATTAAACTCATAACTTCTTTCATTTTTTATACCATTCCTTTCTATAATAGAATACCTGTTTTTTGACAATAATTCCATTATTTGTTAATACTTTACACGTTTTACCCAATTCCGGTTCGGAACAGATTTTCCATGTCCAAAATAAATCGGCACCGTTCCCATTTTCGCAATTTTCTCCGCACTCTGCTGCATCTGCACCTTGTCCTCATACAACATGGAAATTGTTGGATAAAACAAATTCATTAAAGCGTCTCCCACCAAAATGCCAGCTTCTCCACAGTCTATCCCAATCGAGCCTTTCGTATGACCAGACAAGCCGATAATTTTTGCACCAATACCATACCGCTCCAGACTATCTCCATTTTTTAAAAAAATTGTAGGTGTAAAATCCATGGGTGATTTTTTACCTATCTTTTGAAACGACGCAAGCGACATATTTAAGACTACTTTCCCAAGAATTGTTTTTGCGGATAGCTGCTCTTTCATTTGATTATGTATTAATCCAATATCATTCCGATGCATCGCTATCGGTGCTTGAAACAATTTTGAAAAATATGCCGCATTCTGGCAGTGATCAAAGTGCGCGTGTGTCAGAACAATTAGTTTCACGGGAAACGAACGAATCTGTTTCTCTATCTTCTGCTGATATTCTATTTTTCCGGTATCTACCAAAACGGCATTCCCTTTTTCTTCTAATATATAGCAGTTACCATTTCCGCATGGAATACGATGCACTTCTATCATTTCAACACTGAGCCTCCAAATAAAAATATTATATTATTTTCTGTGACGTTGTATAATGTATTTATTATACCGAAGCCAGACAAAGAAAGCAACTTAAAAAGAGCAGGAAACTCTAACTAATTTGTTTCCTGCTCCGCATCATTATAGTTAACTCTCTAAGTATCATACTATCCATATTTATAAAAAACGCAAGCCGACAGATTCCTGCTGCTTGCGTTTCCTAATTGTTTCCATACTTTTATACTTATTTCATCAATTCCTTAACCTTGGCTTTCTTACCAACACGATTTCTAAGGTAATTCAATTTTGCGCGACGCACTTTACCATGTCTTACCACCTCAACCTTTTCTACTGTTGGGGAATGCATTGGCCATGTTTTTTCTACACCAACACCATTGGAAATCTTACGAACGGTGAAAGTCTGTCTGTTTCCGCCGCCTTGAACCTTTAAAACAGTTCCCTCAAAAATCTGAATACGCTCACGGTTTCCTTCCTTAATCTTTGCGTGAACCTTAACCGTATCACCAACACGGAAGTTATCGACCGACTCCTTCATCTGTTCTTTTTCAATTTCCCTAATAATCTCATTCATTGTATTTTGCCTCCTTTAATTATTTGACGTTCTTAATACTACTGCCACATTTACTGTGTGCTGTCCGATGGGCATAAAACCGTACTTTTCTGTTACCACCCGACTTGTACCAGAGGACCATCTCAATTTACAACAATTACTAATCTAGCACAAAACAAACTCTAATGCAAGTATTTTTATGGAAAAATATCGGTTATTCCATTACGCTCTAGTACACTATTGGAAATACTGTCCCTATTATATATCCGTCCGCTTCATAAAAATTCAGGTCAAAATCTGATATATTGCCTACAATATACTCTGTTTCATCCGTCTTAAAAAGATATATACAGGAATCATTTAAGTTCTCGACACTCTGCCTCGTATCTTCATTTACATTAATACCTCTTGCAAAATAAAAATTGTTCATGGTCCATCCGTTATCATATGCATATTTTGCAAAATGCATAATTGGTCCATAATCAATATTATGTGATACCCACACGATATGTTTTATGGATTCTCTCTCTGCCAGCTCGTTCCAGATCTCACTTTTAAGCGGACAATCATATGTCACTTTATTTGCAAATGTTTGTCTTTGTGATGCCAGTTTTTTACCCATGTCAAAAATTTGTAAAAATGTGCATACGGCAAATATCATAAGCGCTACACTTCTTTTTCTGCCAGATAATTTCCACAGCCTATCATAACATACAATCACACCAATATCGATTAGATAGTACACAGGCCATATAATTCTTCCTGATGATCTAAATATACTCCAATAATGCGTCAACGTACTGCTATCTGTAAGGACAAATAATAGTCTGCTGCCAAAACTTACCTGTGGAGAAACCGCAAATGTAGTAAGTCCTAGAATAATTATTGCATATATAAACACATAGATAACAACGTCCCTGTTACAAGTCTTTTTGGCATAAGTCAGCATAATAGCCACATATATAACGGCAAATATAAGCAAAATATAGATTCCAATCCCAAGATAAGCAAATCCTTCATATTGTCCATCCTGATATGTTTCCAAATTGGGCAGCCATCTTGAATAACCCTTTGCATTGAAAAACCCGTTCAAGTTAAATCCATACTCCCCTAATCCATCCGAATCTGGTGATGCATCTGTTGAAAATCCCCCCAGAATATATGTTACCAAAAATAATCCTGCTGTAAAAGCCGCCATAGGCATTATATATCTTATTCTAAAACGCCTTTCCTTCATCAGACTGGCAATGACATAGGC